>Ga0308157_10000358_pt1 | contig 161230 bp, 147 predicted proteins | sample PhyBR1_FD_201035 | JGI IMG/M metagenome (GOLD analysis project Ga0308157, IMG submission 201035) | Phyllosphere microbial communities from UC Gill Tract Community Farm, Albany, California, United States - DLSLB.R1 | ecosystem: Host-associated > Plants > Phyllosphere > Unclassified | place... | reverse complement strand
CAACGGGCGCCTCGAACACCTCCGCGGCTCGGCCCTGGGCTTCCGCAACCTGACTCACTACATCACACGGTCACTGCTCGAAGCCGGCGGCTTCAGACCACTCCTACACCCTCGATTGCGATGAGCCTCATAAGTTTCGACCCGACCGCAACCCAATACCACGTCCGTAATGTTGGAACCGTGTTCACAGTAAAAGCTACCAGTGGATATCGAACTATCTCCGTGTCGTGACACCGTATCAAGCACGCCTCATCACGCACAAGCATCGCGCACTCGCCCTATCCCTAGGTATAATTCACAAGCGCAGATGACCAGACTCTTGCACAGTAAATGCAAATCGTGTATGCGACATGCCGCCACAGTCAAGGCAAGTCGCATTGAATAGTGCGGCATATATGCCATGATGGATCTCATGACGTTGAAGCACAGGCACCGAGCCAGCATCGTGATGCTGGCCGCGATGTTGCCCCTCACGCTGGTCGCGTGCACAACCGAGGAGTTCGCGACGCCGACGCACGACGAGACGACAGCCCCGGATGTCGAGCAGACGTCGGGGCCCGATCCCAACTGGGCTGACGCACCGTCGCAGCAGGACCTCACCGATCTGGAACAGACCGCACGGCGCGCGCTCGCCGACTCCGGGCGCGAGTTCTATGGCAGCGTCGGCGGCCTGGACGACGGTGACGCCGCGATCGATCTCGCACTCGACCGCGACGGGCTCGCGATCGTCGGCGTCTGCGCTGGCGGCGCGGGTACCGCGACAGTCCGCGTCGACAACGATGAGGTCGTCGATCTGCCGTGCGGCGACGACATCATGATCCACGATCTGATCGATTCCCTCGATCTGCAGGGGCGCAGGCTCCGCCTCACAGTGGCCGACCTGCCGCACGGCGCGCTGTGGTCGGTGATCGCGACGAACACCGCCTGAGCACGACGGCCCGCGCGGCGATGACGCCGACCAGCACCGTCGGGTTGTTACTTTCCTGTGCCACGGCCTTCGCGCGCAACTCCCTGTGCTCGGCACGGTCAGCACGCCCGAAAGCGTAGACGAGAACGTTATCGCGATCCTCTCCTACAGCAGGGCGTCATCTCCTGACCCAAGAACCTTCGTGAGGAAGATAACCCTAAGGTTAGGGATTCTCAAACCAAGAACGAATGCCGACGACGCGATGTAGCGTGAGGAGCGCTCCAGAAATACACCCGTCGAAGTTGATCAAAGGGGAATATCGTGCAGCGCGCAAAAACGATCATGCTCGCCATCACCGCACTCTGCGTCGCGACTCTCGCGATCCCGACTGCTGCATCTGCAGGTTCACTCGACGTCAAGACGCCACCCCTTCCCGTAGTGGAATTCTCCCCGACCGAAGCAGACACCCAAGTTTCAACGAAAACGGCAGGAACGAAGCTCACCACATCATTAGGCGAAGAGGAGGTCGGAATCACCCTACCCGGTTCAGCCATGAATTCCGTCCATGATATCAACACGAGGTTCGCACCCACAGTGGAACCTGAGACTCATCCCGTGCTCACGACAAAGCACGAGGCAACGACTATTACCAGCTACGTGACCGACTACGGCACGCAGACCATTTTGAAGATTCCGTCCGCAAATTCTCCGCACAAGTACGCTTTTGATATCAACCTTCCTGGAAACGCCGAACTCTCGCTCAACGATGACGGGTCAGTTCTGATCGTTGGAACCAATGGTCCGATCGGAGCTTTTGCGACTCCTTGGGCTGTCGACGCGAACGGAGCCCCGGTCGAAACTGAGTTCCATGTCGAAGGAAAAACGCTTGTACAGACAGTGAAGTTTTCTGAGCAAACCGCGTTCCCCGTCATCGCGGACCCTGACTTCGGCAGCGCATGGTGGGGCTGGTTCTGGCGGGCGACCAAGGCGGAGACAAGAAGCATCGCAGCTTCGGGTAGCGTTGCTGCCGTGACCGGTACCCTTTCAGCGTTCTGTCGAGCAGTTCCGTATGCGCCCGCCGCTGCGGCTTGTGTGGCCGCAGCGGGTCTCGCCGCAGCCGCGGCACAGAACGCGGCGCGTCAGGCCGTATCCAAGGGAAAATGTCTCGCGTTCAACCTCCCGTGGGCAGCAATCACTGGTCAAGTTCCGCCGCACGCATCAGTCGTCACCTGCACGAGGTAGCATCGTGAAGAATTCAAACAAGATTTCCTACTCGCTATTTCTCGCTGTCACGGCATACCTATTCACGACAGTAGAGCCCCGTTGGCTCACTGAATGGTGGTACTACATTCCGATTGTCGTGGGGCCTGCGCTCTGGTTCTCCGCGCAAACATCCCGCGAACGGCGTCACCAGATGTCGGGAGCTCCGTCCGTTTCCCAACTATTGTCGCGCATCGTCAACATGCTGTGGATGATGATGTTCGCATACTTGGTCATACTCGCCGCGGTGAGACCAGTTGCACTATGGAGTTGGTGGTCCCTCCTGGCCGCCGTCTTTGCCGGCAGCATAGCTTTCACTCTGCTGACTCAGAATTCAACATCCTCACACAAGGCCGGAGAGTCGAGTTCGCATCGCACGCGTGACGAACGCTGACGGGATCTCGGTCCTGCAAATAGGTTGCGGGGTGAGAGCAGATCGCTACCGCAGGCCTCCGCTTCCGAAAGCGCCGCCCGCGCATCGCCGGTCTATGCCGTCGGCTGATCGACTGCCCCGCCGTAGCGGCGGTCGCGGGAGTGGAAGATGCGGATCGCCTCCCACAGGTCCTCGCGCGTGTAGTCGGGCCACAGCGTGTCCTGGAAGACCATCTCGGAGTACGCCGCCTGCCACAGCAGGAAGTTCGACGTGCGCTGCTCGCCGCTCGACCGGATGAACAGGTCGACATCCGGCATGTCGGGGATGTAGAAGTGCTTCCTCAGCGTCTTCTCCGTGATGCCGCTGGGCTTGAGCCGGCCCGCGCGTACCTCCTCGGCGATCGCCCTGACCGAGTCGACGATCTCGTTGCGGCCGCCGTAGTTGATGCACATCGTCAGAGTCAGGGTGTCGTTGTCGCGCGTCAGTTCCTCGGCGGCGCGGAGCTCCTTGAACACCGAGCGCCAGAGCCGGGGCTCGCGCCCCGCCCACCGGATGCGGACGCCCCACTCGTTGAGCTGATCGCGCCTGCGGTGCAGGACATCGCGGTTGAACCCCATGAGGAAGCGCACCTCCTCGGGAGAGCGGCGCCAGTTCTCGGTCGAGAACGCATACGCCGAGAGATGCTTCACGCCCGCCTGCACGGCGCCGGCGACCGCTTCGAGGAGCACCTCCTCTCCCCTCTTGTGGCCCTCGATCCGGCTGAGGCCGCGCTGGTTCGCCCAGCGGCCGTTGCCGTCCATCACGATGGCGATGTGCTCGGGCACCGGACCAGCGAATCGCGGCGGGTAGATTCCCGTCCAGTCGAGCGGGCGGTACGGCACGGCATCGGGGTGCGTGTAGGGCTTGGGCATGGTCATCTCCGAGGCCTGCGGCCGGTCTGGCCGAGCGCGCGCAGCCCGCGCTCGAGGTGGAACTGCACGTACGCGTTCGCGAGCCCCGCAGCCGCGGTGACGTCGCGATCCGCCGCCCCGTCGACTGCGTCCCACTCACCGGCCAGCAGCGCGCGGAGCAGGGCGAGCGTCTCGGGTGCGACGCGCGGGGTGCCGGGAGGCGCGCAGTCGGGGCAGACGCTGCCGCCGAGCTGTGCGGAGAATGCACGATGCGGACCCTCGGCACCGCACCGGGCGCACGCGTCGAGCGACGGCGACCATCCGGCCAGCGACATCGCGCGCAGGAGGTAGCTCGTCTGCGTCGCCAGCGGCGCGTGCTCGCCCTGCGACAGCGAGCGCAGCGCGCCGACCAGCAGGAAGTACTGCTGCGGCCCCGCCTCGGCCTCCGCGATGCGATCGGCGGCTTCCGCCATCGCACTCGCTGCTGTGTAGCGGTCGTAGTCGCTCACGATCGCGGCGCCGTACGCGCCGAGCGTGTCGGCCTGCTGCACGATGTCGAGGCTGCGCCCGACGTAGAGCTGCGCGTCGACCACCATGAACGGCTCGAGCCGCGCACCGAACTTGCTCGACGTGCGCCGCACGCCCTTCGCGACGGCGCGGACCTTGCCGTGCTGGCGGCTCAGCAGCGTGACGATGCGGTCGGCCTCACCGAGCTTGTGCGTGCGCAGCACGACCGCTTCGTCTCGATAGGTGGGCACCAGACGATTCTACTGTCGCCCCATGGGCTGGTCTGGGCCGGGGTGGGATGTGCGGGTGCGGCGGGTCGATCCGGATGGGCCCGCCTCGCGGGTCGATCTGCCGCACCTGAGCAGAGAGAAGCCCGCTCCGGTGCGGCGGATCGACCGAATCAGCACGCGAACGGTCGATCTGCCGCACCCGAGCGTGCGGGTGCGCGGCCTCAGGCCGCGACGAGCTCGTTCTCGCGAGCGCGGATGGTGCGGTTCAGAGCCGAGACGATCGCCTTCAGCGACGCCATCGAGATGTCGCCGTCGATGCCGACGCCCCACAGACGCACGTCGTCGATCTGCAGCTCGACGTAGGCCGCGGCCTGCGCGTCGCCCGAGGCCGACATGGTGTGCTCGACGTAGTCGTACAGCGTGACCTCGCGGCCTGTGCCGCGGACGGCCTCGAGGAACGCAGCGATCGGCCCGTTGCCCGTCGTCGTGATCGTGCGCTCGTCGTCGCCGTCGCGCAGGTTCACCTCGAGGGTGACCTGCTCGCCGTTCGAGCGGGTGTCGGTCGAGAGGATCTCGTACCGGCCCCAGCGGTCGTCGGCCGCGTCGGCCGGCAGGTACTCGTCCTGGAAGACCTGCCAGATCTGGTCGCTCGAGACCTCGCCGCCCTCGCTGTCTGTGCGGCTCTGCACGACGCCGGAGAATTCGATCTGCAGCTTGCGGGGCAGGTCGAGGTGGCGGTCGGTCTTCAGCAGGTACGCGACGCCGCCCTTGCCCGACTGCGAGTTCACGCGGATGACGGCCTCGTACGAGCGACCGAGATCCTTCGGGTCGACCGGCAGGTAGGGCACGCCCCAGGTGATGTCGTCGACGGTGGTGCCGGCCGCGGCCGCACGCGCCTCCATCGACTCGAAGCCCTTCTTGATGGCGTCCTGGTGCGAGCCGCTGAACGCGGTGAAGACGAGGTCTCCCGCCCACGGGGAGCGCTCGGGCACCGGCAGCTGGTTGCAGTACTCTGCGGTGCGCTTGACCTGATCGATGTCGCTGAAATCGATCTGCGGGTCGACGCCCTGCGTGAACAGGTTGACGCCGAGCGCCACCAGGTCGACGTTGCCCGTGCGCTCGCCGTTGCCGAACAGGCAGCCCTCGATGCGGTCGGCACCCGCCAGGTAGCCGAGCTCGGCCGCCGCGATCGCGGTGCCGCGGTCGTTGTGGGGGTGCAGCGACAGGATGACGTTCTCGCGGTTGTCGAGGTGGCGGTTCATCCACTCGATCGAGTCGGCGTAGACGTTCGGGGTCGCCATCTCGACGGTGGCGGGCAGGTTCAGGATGATCTTGCGCTCGGGGGTGGGGACCAGAACGGTCATCACCTGGTTGCAGATCTCTGCGGCGAACTCGAGCTCCGTCCCCGTGTACGACTCGGGCGAGTACTCGTAGTAGACCGTCGTCTCGGGAACGGTCTCCTCGTACTTCTTGCACAGGCGCGCGCCGGTCAGCGCGATATCGATGATGCCCTGCTTGTCGGTGCGGAACACCACCTCGCGCTGCAGGATGCTCGTCGAGTTGTACAGGTGGACGATGGCCTGCTTCGCGCCGGCGATCGCCTCGTAGGTGCGGGCGATGAGGTGCTCGCGCGCCTGAGTCAGCACCTGGATCGTGACGTCGTCGGGGATCGCGTTCTCGTCGATCAGGCTCCGCACGAAGTCGAAGTCGGTCTGGCTCGCCGAGGGGAACCCGACCTCGATCTCCTTGTAGCCCATCTTCACGAGCAGGTCGAACATCACGCGCTTGCGCTGGGGGTCCATCGGGTCGATGAGCGCCTGGTTGCCGTCGCGCAGATCGACGGCGCACCAGCGGGGCGCTTCGGTGATGCGCTTGGACGGCCAGGTGCGGTCGGGGAGATCGACCGAGATCTGCTCGTGGAACGGCACGTACTTGTGCACCGGCATCGACGACGGCTTCTGATTGTTCTTCATGGTCTTCTCTTTCGCAGCGGGGTCAAAGTTTCAGGGCCCGCAAAAACCTCCGCGACGAGAAGGCCCAGTCAGGACTCGTCGCGGCAGCGAAGGAGAAGGAGACCGCGGTGAAGCACACGGCAACGATACCACTCCCCCGCAGGTGCTCGTCAGAAGCCGAGACGGCCGAGCTGCTTCGGGTCGCGCTGCCACTCCTTGGCCACTCGCACGTGGAGCGCGAGGTAGATCTTGGTGCCGAGCAGCCTCTGCAGCTCGCCGCGGGCGCGCGAACCGACGTCGCGCAGGCGGGAGCCCTTGTGCCCGATGATGATCGCCTTCTGGCTGTCGCGCTCGACGACGATGTTCGCGTACACGTCGGTGAGGTCGTCGCGCCCCTCGCGCAGCGAGATATCGTCGACGGTCACGGCGATCGAGTGCGGCAGCTCGTCCCGCACGCCCTCGAGGGCGGCCTCGCGGATGATCTCGGCCACGCGGTCCTCGGTCGACTCGTCCGTCACGACGCCCTCGGGGTACAGCGCGGGGCCCGACGGCATGAGCGCCAGCACCTCGTCGGCGAGCACGTCGAGCTGGTCGCCCGTGAGCGACGACAGCGGGATGACGGCGTCCCAGTCCTCGCGCAGCGAGTCGACCTCCATCAGCCGCTCCATGACGTCGTCGCGGCTGCCGGCGTCTGTCTTCGTCACGAGCGCGATCTTCTTGGCGCGGGGGTAGCCGTCGAGCGACTCGGCGATGCGGCGGTCGCCAGGGCCGACCTTCTCGTCGGCCGGCGCGCAGAACGCGATCACATCGACGTCGCCGAGCACCTGCTCTACCAGGTCGTTGAGCCGCTGGCCGAGCAGCGTACGAGGGCGGTGGACGCCGGGGGTGTCGACGACGACGAGCTGGCCGCCCGGCCGGTTCAGGATGCCGCGGATGGCTCGCCTGGTCGTCTGCGGCTTGTCGCTCGTGATCGCGACCTTCTCGCCGACGAGCGCGTTCATGAGCGTCGACTTGCCGACGTTGGGCCGGCCGACGAACGTGACGAAGCCGCTGCGCGTTGTGTGGTCGCTCATCAGCGCCCTCTCTCTTCTCTGCCCGAGCGGGACGAACCCGCCTGGCTCCTCTGACCGTCCGGAACCTGGATCTCGCCGGTGCGGGGATGTCGCGAGCGCACCTCCTGCAGCGCGCGCAGCCCCTCCCCGCGCTCGACGAAAACGGTGGCGAGACCGCGGCCTCGGCCGCGGGACGTGCCGCCCGTGATCAGCAGCCCGTGCGACTCGACGGACTCGCCGGGCTGCGGCACGTGGCCGAGCTCCTTGCCGAGGAGGCCGCCGATCGAGTCGACGTCCTCGTCCTCCAGCTCGAAGTCGAACAGGTCGCCCACCTCGTCGAGCGCGAGGCGCGCCGCCACGCGGTAGCTGCCCTCCGCGAGCTCGACCACCTCGTGCGACGGCGCGTCGTACTCGTCGGCGATGTCGCCGACGAGCTCCTCGATCAGGTCCTCCAGCGTGACGATGCCGGCGACCCCGCCGTACTCGTCGACGACGAGGCACACGTGCACGGCCTCGCGCTTCATCTGCTGCAGCAGCGTCTCGGCGCGCATCTGCTCCGGTACGAACAGCGGCGGCCTGGCGAGCGCGCGGACGCTCGCGTCGCCCCAACCAGGAGTGTCGCGGAAGCCGAACTGCACCAGGTCCTTCAGGTAGAGCACGCCGATCACGTCGTCGACCTCGCCCTCGATCACCGGCATGCGCGAGATGCCCGTGTCGAGGAACGTCTGCATCGCCTCGCGCGTCGTCGCCGACTGATCGATCGAGATCATGTCGGTGCGCGGCACCATCACGGCTCGCACCACCTGATCGGTGAAGTCGAACACGCTGTGCACGAGGTCGCGGTCGTCGTCGTCGATCAGGTCGTTGCTCGCCGCCTCGTCGACCATGCTCAGCAGCTGGTCCTCGCTGTCGAAACCCTGCCGGCCCCTGCGGGGCGCGACGCGCGACCCGATCGCCGAGAGCAGGCCGGCGATCGGACCGAGCACGATCCTGAGCCCGCGCACGAGGGGTGCGGACCAGGCCACCAGCCCGTCGGAGTGACGGCGGCCCACGGCTCGAGGGCTCGAGAACACCGCGACGAACGACAGGCCTGCCATCAGCACTGCCGCGGCCAGGCCTGCCCACCACAGGTTGTCGAACAACAGGGTGAACGCCACCGTCGTCACGACGGCGGCGGTCGCCTCGGAGACGACGCGCACGAAGGTCACGACCGTCGCGTGGGCGTCGATGTCGTCTGCCAGGTGTGCCAGGGCCGTGGCGCGGCGGGCGCGCGAGCCGGCCGCGAGGTCGACGACCTCGGAGCGCGACGTCACCGACAGCGCCGCGTCGATCGCCGACATCAGGCCGCCGAGGGCCAGCAGAACTGCGGCCGCGACGAAGAGGAGCGCGACGGTCATGCGGCGCCCCCCGCGGCGCGCTCTCGCGGTCGGCTCACGGTCGGCGGCGCTCCTCGGCCGCGAAGCCGTCGATCAGCGTCTGCTGCAGCGCGAACATCTCCCGGTGCTCCTCCGGCTCGGCGTGGTCGTAGCCGAGCAGGTGGAGCAGGCCGTGCGTCGTCAGCAGGATGAGCTCGTCGATCGTCGCGTGCCCCGCGGTCTCGGCCTGGGTCTCGGCCACCTGCGGGCACAGCACGATGTCGCCGAGGAGGCCTGCGGGGGTCGGACGGTCGTCGGTACCCGGCCGGAGCTCGTCCATCGGGAAGCTCAGCACGTCGGTCGGGCCGGGCTCGTCCATCCACTGCAGGTGGAGCTGCTCCATCGCGCCCTCGTCGACCAGCATGATCGCGAGGTCGGCGTCTGGGCTGATGCGCAGTTCGGCGAGGTTGCGCTCTGTGAGGCGCAGCAGCACCGACTCGTCGATCTGCATCGCCGACTCGTTGTTGATCTCGATCACGATCGGGGCCTTCCCTTGCCGTCGCGGGGGTTGTTGCGCCTGGCCTGCGCCCTGCGGTCCGTTCGGTTCACGAAGCTGCGAGCCTCGTCGAGCTCTGCGCGGTGCGCCAGACGCTTTTCGTCGTACTCGGTGTACGCATCGACGATGCGCCCGACCAGCGAGTGCCGCACGACGTCGTCGCTCGTGAGCCGGGCGAAGTGGATGTCGTCGACCTCGCCGAGGATGTTCGTGACGGTGCGGAGGCCGCTGGCTCCGCCGGGGATGTCGACCTGCGTGATGTCGCCCGTGACGACCATCCGGGTGCCGAAGCCCAGGCGGGTGAGGAACATCTTCATCTGCTCGGGCGTCGTGTTCTGCGCCTCGTCGAGCACGACGAACGAGTTGTTCAGCGTGCGCCCCCGCATGTACGCGAGGGGGGCCACCTCGATCGTGCCGCTCGCCATGAGCTTCGGCACGATCTCGGGGTCCATCATCTCGTTGACCGCGTCGTAGAGCGGGCGGAGGTAGGGATCGATCTTGTCGGTGAGGGTGCCTGGCAGGAAGCCGAGCCGCTCGCCCGCTTCGACCGCGGGACGGGTGAGGATGATGCGCTCGACCTCGCGGCGCTGCAGCGCCTGCACGGCCTTCGCCATGGCCAGGTACGTCTTACCCGTGCCCGCAGGCCCGATGCCGAACACGATCGTGTTCTCCTCGATCGCGTCGACGTAGTCCTTCTGACCCGGCGTCTTCGGCCGGATCGTGCGCCCGCGGGACGACAGGATCGCCTCGCCGAGCACCTCGCTCGGGCGCGGACCCTGATCGTTGGTCAGCATGCGCGCCGAGCGACCGACATCGGGCTCGGTGAGCTGGTGACCAGATGACGTGAGCGAGATGAGCTCGTCGACCAGCGAGCGCGCCGCGGCCACGTCGTCCGGTGCGCCCGTGAGGGTGATCTCGTTGCCGCGGACGTGCACGTCGACGTCGGGATGCTCGGCCTCGACCATGCGGAGCAGGCGGTCCTGCGGGCCGAGCAGCTGCACCATGGCGACGCCGTCGGCGAGGATGCGATCGGTGATCTGGTTCTGCGGATCAGAATCCAACGAGCTTGTTCTCCTCGATGCTGGCCAGCACGTGCGCGTGGACGTGGAAGACCGATTGGGCGGCGGATGCGCCGTTGTTGAAGATGAGCCGGTACTCGCCGTCGGCGTGCTCGGTCGCGAGCGACTTCGCGAGGGCCACCATCTCGGCCAGCAGCGAGGGGTCGCCTGCGGCGAGCTCGGTGACGTCGCGGTACTGCTCGGTCTTGGGGATGACGAGCAGGTGCACGGGCGCCTGCGGGTTGATGTCGCGCAGCGCGAACACGCCCTCGGTCTCGGCCACGATGTCGCCGGGGATCTCGCCGCGGTAGATGCGGGTGAAGATGCTCGCGTCGCTCATGGCTCCATCCTAGTCGCCGGGCGCGTCAGTGGCCCATGCCGAGACCGCCGTCGACCGGGATGACCGCGCCGGAGATGTAGGCGGCGTCGTCGCTCGCAAGCCAGGAGACGACGCCGGCGATCTCGTCGGTCGTGCCGTAGCGTCCGGCGGGGATCTGCTTCCGGTAGGTCGCCTGGGTCGACTCGTCGAGCTCGGCGGTCATGTCGCTCTCGATGAACCCCGGCGCCACGACGTTCGCGGTGATGCCGCGGCCGCCGAGCTCGCGCGTGATCGAGCGAGCCATGCCGACGAGGCCGGCCTTCGAGGCCGAGTAGTTCGCCTGGCCGGCGACGCCGTACAGGCCGGACACGCTCGAGATCAGGATGATGCGGCCGCGGCGGGCGCGGATCATGCTCTTGATCGCACGCTTGACGGTGCGGAACGCGCCGCCGAGGTTCGTGCCGATGACGGCGTCGAAGTCGTCGTCGCTCATCCGCATCAGCAGGGTGTCTCGGGTGATCCCGGCGTTGGCGACCACCGTGGTGACCGGCCCGAGCTGCGCTTCCACCTCGGCAACGGCCGCGTCGAGCGATGCGCCGTCATCGACGTCGGCGACGACCGCGAGCGTTCCCTCAGGGCCCTCGCCGCTGCGCACGGTGACGGCGACGCGGTAGCCGTCGCGCACGAAGCGCTCGGCGATCGAACGGCCGATGCCGCGGTTGCCGCCGGTGACGAGAACGACGCGGTCTGCGTTGTCTGCTGCGCTCAAGATGCTGCTCCAGGGGTAGACGAGCTCGGAGCGACCAGTCTAACGAGCGGGCGCCCGCGCCCCGGATCGGCGCGCTCTCAGGGCCGCCTCACCGGTTGGGGGAATACGCTGGGAGCACCGTGAACAGGCGCAGGAAGTCCCCTCAGTCCGCGACGTCGCTCGAGATGTCGCCGGAGCAGGACGAGCGCGCCCGCGAGCGCCGCTACCTCATCACGATGGGGATCCGGATGGGGTGCTTCGCGCTCGCCGTGTTCATCTATCCGTACGGCTGGCACACGGCGGCCCTGGCCGTCGGGGCGGTCTTCCTCCCCTGGATCGCGGTGGTCGCCGCCAACGTGCGCTCGACCGTGCAGGTCGACCGCGCCGTCGCACCGCAGGCCGAGGCGATCGGCAGCAGGCCGGAGCCCGCCGCCCCGGTCGACGAGGAGATCGTGCTGAGCGAGTCGCCGTCGGACGGCGCCGCGCGTTCGGATGCGCCCGCCGAGCGGGCCGAATCCGACGGAACCGACGGGGCGAACGGCGAGGCATGAGCGGATTCGACCTGCTGGGCCTCGGGCTCGACCCTGACGTCCCCACGTGCTCGCGCGCCGGCTGCCGCGCCGCCGCCGCGCACAGCGTCGTCTGGCGCAACCCCAAGATCCACGCCGAGGACCGCAGAAAGGTCTGGCTCGCGTGCGACGAGCACGTCGACTACCTGCGAGAGTTTCTCGCCTCGCGCGGCTTCCCGGTCGAGGTGCGCGCCGGCGTCGACGACGGGAGCGCCGCGTGAAGAACGCCTCCCCCGCGGTCCGCTGGAGCGTGTACGTCCTCGTCGCCTGCCTGTTCGCCGTCGCCTGCGCGTGGCTCTCGCACTGGCAGTTCTCGCGCAACGCCGAGAGGGCGGCCGATCTCGCCCTCGTCGAGAACAACTACGACGCCGAGCCCGTGCCGATCGACGAGCTGATCGGCGACGACGACGAGTTCCGCGCCGGCGACGAGTGGCGGCCCGTCGAGATCACCGGCACGTACCTCGGCGACGAGCAGATGCTCGTGCGCAACCGGCCCCACGGCGGGACCAGCGCATACGAGGTGCTCGTGCCCATCCGGACCGACTCCGGCCGCATCGTCGTCATCGACCGCGGATGGATCCCCGGCGGCGAGAGCGCCGATCGGCCGGATGCCGTGCCGACGGCGCCCGAGGGCGAGGTCACCGTGATCGCGCGGCTGCGCCCGAGCGAGCAGCTGCCCGCCTCGGGGCGAGGGGCGCCGGAGGGTCAGCTGCCGACGCTGCACGTGCCGTCGATCGCCGATCAGACGGGAGAGGGCACGCTGACCGACGTCTACGGGCTGATGATCTCCGAGGATCCCGCCGGCATCGATACGCCGAGCGCCCTGGAAGCGCCCGAGGCCGACCCGGGCCCGTTCCTGTCGTACGCGGTGCAGTGGATCCTGTTCGCCGTCATGGGCTTCGCGTTCATCGGATACACGATCCGCACCGAGGTGCGCGCCGCCCGCGGCGCTGACGCGGGCGACCCCGATGAGATCGACGACGAACCGAGCGACGAGGACGGGCCGTCCGGCGCGTCTCCCGCCGGCGCCCGGGTGAGGGCGCAGCGCCGCAGACGCCGCGACCGCGACATGGAAGAGGAAGACGCGCTTCTCGACGCGCAGTGAGTTCGCTACGCTCGGGGCGGATCATCCCCTCCCGATCGGAGCACCATGCCCAATATCCGCGTCGAACTCCTCGCCGGGCGCACCATCGCCCAGCGCCGCGCCTTCGCTCGGGCGGTGACGGACGCCGCCGTGACGGAGCTCGGCGCGCGCCGGGGCGACGTGCGCATCCTGTTCGAGGAGATCACGGCCGATCATGTCGCCAACGGCGGGGTCCTCGCGAGCGAGGACGATTCGCGCGCAGGCGTCGTCGCCGCGCTCGTTAGCGACGACTGAAGGCGGGCGACTACGCCAGTGTGATGAGGTCGAAGTAATCCTTGTTCCAGATGTCTTCCACGCCGTCGGGAAGCAGCAGAACGCGCTCGGGGTTGAGGGCCGCGACCGCGCCCTCGTCGTGCGAGACCAGGACGACGGCGCCCTCGTAGTGGCTGAGCGCGCCCAGGATCTCGTCGCGGCTGGCCGGGTCGAGGTTGTTGGTCGGCTCGTCGAGCAGCAGCACGTTCGCGGATGAGACGACGAGCGTCGCGAGCGACAGGCGGGTCTTCTCGCCGCCCGAGAGCACCCCGGCCGGCTTGAGCACGTCGTCGCCGGTGAACAGGAACGAGCCGAGCACGCGGCGCGCCTCGGTCTCGTTGAGGTTCGGCGACGACGACATCATGTTCTGCAGCACAGAGCGATCGACGTCGAGGTTCTCGTGCTCCTGCGCGTAGTACCCGATCTTCAGGCCGTGGCCCGGCTCGATCTGGCCCGTATCGCTCTGATCGACGCCGGCGAGGATGCGCAGCAGCGTCGTCTTGCCCGCACCGTTGAGGCCGAGGACCACGACCTTGCTGCCTCGGTCGATCGCGAGGTCGACGCCCGCGAAGATCTCGAGCGCGCCGTACGACTTCGACAGCGCTGAGGCCATCAGGGGCGTGCGGCCGCAGGCCGCGGGCTTCGGGAACCGGATGCTGGCGACGCGGTCCTCCTGGCGCACCTCGTCGAGGCCGGCGAGCAGCTTCTCCGCACGCGCCTGCATCTGGTGCGCCGCTGCGGCCTTCGTGGCCTTCGCGCCGAACTTCGCCGCCTGCTGCTGCAGGGCTGACGCCTTCTTCTCGGCGTTCGTCCGCTCCTTCTTGCGGCGCTCCTCATCGGCCACGCGCTGGCGCTGGTAGTGCTTCCAGCCCATGTTGTAGATGTCGATGATCTGACGGTTGGCGTCGAGGTAGAACACGCGGTTGACGGTCTCGCCGACCAGTTCGACGTCGTGGCTGATCACGATCAGCCCGCCCCTGTACGTCTTCAGGAACTCGCGCAGCCACACGACGCTGTCGGCATCGAGGTGGTTCGTCGGCTCGTCGAGGATCATGGTGTCTGCATCGCTGAACAGGATGCGCGCCAGCTCGATGCGGCGGCGCTGACCGCCGGAGAGGGTCTTCAGCGGCTGGTCGAGGATGCGGTCGGGCAGCGAGAGGTTGTTCGCGATCACGGCGGCCTCGCTCTCCGCGGTGTACCCGCCGAGCGCCTCGAAGCGCTCCATGAGGTTGCCGTACTTACGGATGGCCTTCTCCGCGACCTTCGGATCGTCGTCGGCCATCAGCATCGAGTACTTCGCGAGGTTCGCGTTCAGGTCGCCGAGGCCGCGCGCGTTCAGGATGCGGGTGCGGGCCAGCTCCTCCGGATCGCCCGAGCGGGGGTCCTGCGGCAGGTATCCCAGTTCGCCGCGCAGGTCGACGCGGCCGTCGCTCGGCAGCTTGTCGCCGGCGAGCACCTTGGTCAGCGTGGTCTTGCCCGCGCCGTTGCGCCCGACGAGACCGACCTTGTCGCCCGGTCCGATGCGGAAGTCGACGTCGGACATGAGCATGCGCGCGCCCACGCGGATCTCGAGGGAATGCACGGCAAGCACAGCGAATCGTCCGTTCGTCGACAGGGAAGCTTTGGCGCGGCGGCACCAGCCGTCCAGCCTACCGCGGCAGAGCTGGGCGAATGCGGCGCCGCTCGTGCACTCGGCCTGATGCGCGTTCGACTAGAACATAGTTCTCAGACACACCCCTGTCGAATGTCGTACATGCTTTCTACACTGGATGCATGGGAACAACGGCACTCGACGTCGCGCAGCTCACGCAGCTGCGCGAGCGCATCGCCGCGATGCAGCAGCGGCGGGCGACGCCGCGCGCCAGGCCCGTTCCCGGCCCCCTCACGACCCTCTTCCCCGAGAGCGGGCTGCGGGTCGGGGTCGCCTACGCGCTCGCCAGGGGCGAGACGGGGCTGCTGCTGTCGCTCATGGCCGAGTCGTCGCTCGAGGGCGAGTGGTGCTGCGTCGTCGGCATCCCCGAGCTGTCGGTCGAGGCCGCAGCGGGCTACGGCATCGACCTCGATCGGCTCGTCCTCATCCCCGAGCCGGGCGAGCGCTGGCTGCAGGCGGCCTCTGCGGCGTGCGAGGTGTTCCCGATGGTCGCGCTGCGCGTTCCGACGCGCGTCGCCCCCGGCGAGGCGGGGCGCCTCGAGGCGCGGCTGCGCGACCGAGGCAGCACGCTGCTCGCGGTGGGCGACTGGCCGGGCGCCGAGGCCGAGCTGAGCGTGACCGCGCACGAGTGGCGCGGCATCGGCGAGGGGCACGGCCTGCTCTCGGGGCGCGCCGTCACCGTGCGGGCGGCCCACAGGCGCGCCCCGCGGCCCAGGGCGGCGCGCCTGCTGCTGCCAGGTCCGACCGGCGCCGTCGCCCCGCTGCCCGGTGCCTCGCTGCCCGGCGCGTCGGCCCTGCAGGAGGGCCGGCCGGGGAATCCGTCGGATGCGCCGCCTGAGATCGGCGCGACGCGCCGAGACAGGCCTCCGCTGCGGGCGGTGGGGGCATGAGCGCGCCGGAGCGCGTGATCGCGCTGTGGTTCCCCGACTGGCCGGTGACCGCCTACCTGCGCACGAGGGCGCGCGAGATCGGCGCCGCCCCGATCGATCCGTCGCACCCGCTGGCGCTCGTGCGCGCGAACCGCATCATCGCCTGCTCCGCTCCCGCCAGGGCCGCCGGCGTGCGGCGGGGGCAGCGGCGCCGCGACGCGCAGTCGGCCTGCCCAGACCTCGTCCTCGTCGCGGCCGACCCCGAGCGCGACGCGCGCGCTTTCGGCGATGCCCTGCGCGTGATCGACGAGCTCTCCCCCGGTGTGCAGTCGCCGCGGCCAGGGCTCGCGCTGCTGCGCGCCAGGGGGCCGGCGCGCTTCTACGGCGGCGAGGGGAAGGCGGTGCGCGCGCTGGCCGGTCCGCTCGCCGAGGCCGGCTTCGCCGACGTGCGCTTCGGCGCGGCCGACGGCGTGTTCGCGGCGCAGCAGGCCTCGCGCGCTGCGGCGCCAGCAGCGCCCGACATCCGGCCGGGCGGCGCTGATGCGGCCGTCCGCATCGTCGAACCGGGCGGAGCCGCCGCGTTCCTCGCGCCCCTGCCCGCTGCCGCCCTCGGCGACGACGAGACCGCGGCGCTGCTCGCCAGGCTCGGTGTGTCGACGCTCGGCGCCTTCGCCGCGCTCGACGGCGCCCTGGTGCGCGAGCGCCTCGGCGCGAACGGGGCGTTCCTGCACGCCTGCGCCAGCGGGGCCGACCCGCGCGTCGTCTCGCCGCAGCAGCCGGCGCCCGACCTCGCGCGCGAGATCGCGCTCGAGCCTCCCCTCGAGCTCGCAGAGCAGGTCGCGTTCGCCGCGCGCCGCACGGCCGAGTCGTTCCACGAGGGAATCGCGGGCATCGGCAGCGTCTGCACGGCCGTTCGCGTCACCCTCGTCGACGACCGCGACCGCCGCTCGGAGCGCGTCTGGCAGCACCCGGGCGCCTTCGACCCAGCCGCGATCGTCGACCGCATCCGCTGGCAGCTGAGCGATGCGGCAGGCGGCGCCAAAGGGGCCGCTCCCCTCGACGGCGCGATCGCGTTCGTGCGCATCGAACCGGAGGCGATCGACGACGCCGCGGCGCACCGGCCCGCGCTGATCGGACAGGGGCCGGACGAACGGGCGCACCACGCGATGACGCGCCTGCAGGCGGTGCTCGGCCACCGCGGGGTGCTCAGCCCCGCGGTCGAGGGAGGACGAACGGCCGATGACCGCGAGGCGCTGCGCCCGTGGGCCGACGGCGGGCGGGCCGACCCCGCGGGCGCGACGGCTCCGTGGCCCGGCTCGCTGCCCGCTCCCCTGCCGGCCGAGGTCGTCCGACCGCCGCGGCCCGCCGACGTGCGCGCCGCAGACGGCGGGGCGTGCCTCGTCGACGAGCGGGGGCTGCTCACCGCGGCGCCCGCGACGCTCGACGGCCGCCGCATCGTGTCGTGGGCCGGGCCGTGGCCCCTCGTCGAGCGCGACTGGGACGCCGAGCGCGCCAGGCGAGCCCACCGATTTCAGCTGGTGACGGACGCAGGCGCCGCCTGGCTGGCCTCGCTCACGGGCGACGGCTGGCGGCTCGAGGGGAGGTACGCCTGATGGGCTGGCGCAACCCCGCCGTGCCGTGGTACGAGCTCGAGCGCACGCTCAGCGGGCGGTCCGCTCCCCCGCCCGAGGAGGGCGTCCCCCTGCCGGAGCCGGAGCGCCCTCGCCCCGCGCCGGAGCCCCAGCGCACCCGCTACGCCGAGCTGCACGCCCACTCGTCCTTCTCCTTCCTCGACGGCGCGTCGTCGCCGGCCGAGCTCGTCGCCGAGGCGCGGCGGCTCGGCCTCACGGGTCTTGCGATCACCGACCACGACGGCTTCTACGGGCTCGCGCGCTTCGCCGAGGCGGCAGACGACGCCGAGGCGACGGACCGCGGCGCAGACGGGGCACCGGCCGCTCCCCTGCGCACCGTGTTCGGCGCGGAGCTCTCGCTGTCGCTGCCGGCCGTTCCCCGCGGAGAGGCCGACCCCGACGGCACGCACCTGCTCGTGCTGGCGCGCGGCGTCGAGGGCTACCACCGCCTGTCGAGGGCGATCACCCAGGCCCAGCTGCGCGGCGGTGAGAAGGGCAGGCCGCTCTACGACCTCGACGAGCTGTCGCGGCTCGGGCGGGGGCATTGGGCGGTGCTCACCGGATGCCGCAAGGGCGCGGTCGGTCGGGCCCTCGCCGGTGCGGTCGCCCGCGACGAGCGACCCGATGAGGCTGGTCGCGCCCTTGGTTCGCTCGTCGATCTGTTCGGGCGCGACGGCGTCTTCGTCGAGCTCACCCGCTCGGGCGACCCGCTCGACGACCGCCGTCTCGACGCCCTCGCCGGGCTGGCGGCGCGCGAGCAGCTGCCGACGGTCGCCACCACCAACGCGCACTACGCATCACCCGACCGCGCGAGGCTGGCGAGGGCCGTCGCCGCGATCCGCGCGACCCGAAGCATGGACGACCTCGACGGCTGGCTGCCGGCCAACGACGGCGCGCACCTGCGCTCGGGCGACGAGATGGCGCGCCTGTTCGCGCGCTACCCCGGTGCGGTCGAACGGACGGCCGACCTCGCCTCCGATCTCGCCTTCCCCCTGCGGCTCGGAAAGCCGCGCCTGCCGCGGCAGGACGTACCGGAGGGGCACACCCCGATGTCATGGCTGCGCGAGCTGGTGCGGCGAGCGGTGCCGGAGCGCTACCCGAACATCGGCGAGGAGGCGCGGGCGCGCATCGAGCACGAGCTGAACGTCATCGAGGAGAAGGACTTCCCCGGCTACTTCCTCATCGTGCACGACATCGTGCTCGAGGCGCGCCGCCGCGGCGTCCTCTGCCAGGGCCGCGGCTCCGCCGCCGCAAGCGCCGTGTGCTATCTCCTCGGCATCACCGCGGTCGACGCGATCTACTACCGGCTCCCGTTCGAGCGCTTCCTCTCCGCCATGCGCGACGAGGAGCCCGACATCGACGTCGACTTCGACAGCGACCGCCGCGAGGAGATCATCCAGTGGGTCTACGAGCGCTACGGCCGCGACCGCGCGGCGCAGGTCGCGAACGTCATCCAGTACCGCCCCCGCAACGCGGTCCGCGACGTCGCGCGGGCGCTCGGGTACTCCGCCGGACAGCAGGACGCGTTCGCGCGCCGCATCGAGCGGCACGACTTCGCCGAGGCCGCAGCAGCCGATCTGCCCGAGCAGGTCGTCGCGTACGCCGGCGAGCTGATGAAGGCGCCCCGCCACCTCGGCATCCACTCGGGCGGCATGGTGCTCACCGACCGCCCCGTCGGCGAGGTCGTGCCGATCGAGCACGCCCGCATGGAGAACCGCACCGTCATCCAGTGGGACAAGGACGACGCCGCGTGGATGGGGCTGGTGAAGTTCGACCTCCTCGGCCTCGGCATGCTCTCGGCCCTGCAGCACGCGTTCGACATCGTCGAGCAGGCCACGGGCGAGAGGTGGGAGCTCCGTGAGCTGCCGCGGGAGGAACCAGCCGTGTACGACATGCTCTGCCGCGCCGACGCGATCGGGGTCTTCCAGGTCGAGTCGCGCGCGCAGATGGGGCTGCTGCCCCGCCTGCGCCCCCGGAGCTTCTACGATCTCGCGATCCAGATCGCCCTCATCCGGCCGGGTCCCATCCAGGGCGGCGCCGTGCACCCGTTCGTCCGCCGCAAGATGGGTCAGGATCCGGTCGTCTACCCCCATCCGGTGCTCGAGCCCGTGCTCGAGCGCACCCTCGGCATCCCCGTGTTCCAGGAGCAGCTGATGCAGATGGCGGTGGCCATCGGCGACTGCTCCGCCGAGGAGGCCGATCTGCTGCGCAGGGCGATGGGATCCAAGCGAGGCATCGAGCGCATCGAGCGCGTGCGCGCCACCCTGTACGAGGGCATGGCGCGTCACGGCCTCGACGCGCAGGCGTCAGACGCGATCTACGCGCAGATCCAGGCGTTCGCGAACTTCGGATTCGCCGAGAGCCACTCGCTGTCGTTCGCGCTGCTCGTCTACGCCAGCAGCTGGCTGAAGCTGCACTACCCGGCGGCGTTCCTCGCCGGGCTGCTGCGCGCGCAGCCGATGGGGTTCTACTCGGCCGCGACGCTCACTGCAGACGCGCGCCGCCACGGCGTGGAGGTGCGCCGGCCAGACATCAACTCCTCCGGCGCGCAGGAGACCCTCGAGCCGCTCGATCCGGCGCGCACCTGCTCGACGGGGCTGTCCGCATGCCTGCACGATCACGAGGGGCCCGAGACCGCGTTCGACCCCGCGGCGCCCGACGCATCGGCGGAGCACCGCAGAGACGCGCACCACGCGGTGCGGCTGGGGCTGGCGGGGGTGTCCGGCGTCGGGCTGCGCACGGCCCGGCGCATCGTCGCCGAACGAGAGCGCGGCGGCGCGTTCGCGTCGCAGCACGACCTGGTCAGGCGAACGGGCGTCACCGAGAAGCAGCTGCAGTCGCTCGCGACGGCCGGTGCGTTCGCGTCGTTCGGGCAGGGTGTGCGCGGCGCACTGTGGACCTCCGGCCCTGCGGCGCAGGACCGCCCCGAGTACCTCCCGGGCACCGTGCAGGCCGTGCAGCCGCCCCTGTTCGCCGATCCGACGTCCTACGAGCGCCTCGTCGACGATCTCACCGCGACGGGGGTCTCGGTCGACGACCACCCGCTCGCCCACCTCCGTCCGGCGCTCGACGCGCGCGGCGTGCTGCCGTCGCGCGCGATGCGCACCCACGAACCGGGCCGCCGCATCGAGGTCGCCGGCCTCGTCACGCACCGCCAGCGCCCGCACACGGCGTCGGGCATCACCTTCCTGAACCTCGAGGACGAGCACGGCCTCGTCAACGTGATCTGCTCGTCCGGCGTCTGGGCGCGCTACCGCTCCGTCGTGCGCGACAGCCCCGCACTGATCGTGCGCGGCATGCTCGAGCGCTCGCCCGAGGGGGTGATCAGCCTCGTGGCCGACGCGTTCTCGCCCCTGAGCGCTGGCACGCCGCACCGCTCGCGCGACTTCCAGTGACGCGCGCTCAGGCGAGGCCGAGAAGCTTCGCCGCGTTGTCGCGCAGGATGAGCCTCACGACGTCGTCGGGGAACCCGAGCGCCTCGAAGTCTCGCAGCCACCGCTCGGGTGTGATCACGGGGAAGTCCGTGCCGAACAGCACCTTGTGCTTCAGCAGCGTCCTCGCGTACTGCACGAGGTTCGGCGGGAAGTACTTCGGGCTCCAACCCGACAGGTCGATGAAGACGTTCGGCTTGTGCAGGGCGACGGACAGCGCCTCGTCCTGCCAGGGGAACGACGGGTGCGCGAGGATGATCGGCATGTCGGGGAAGTCGACCGCGACGTCGTCGAGGTGGATCGGCTGCGCGAACTTCAGTCGGATGCCGCCGCCCCCTCGCGTGCCGGCGCCCGCTCCCGTCTGCCCGCTGTGGAACAGCCCGATCAGGCCGCTCTCCGCCATCGCCTCGTAGATCGGGTAGAGGTCGCGGTCGTTCGGATAGAACGCCTGCGCTGAGGGGTGGAACTTCACCCCGCGCGCCCCCTTCGCGGCGAGCCTCCTGATCTCGTTCGCACCCCGGCGCCCCGAATGGGGATCGACCGTGACGAACGGGATGACCGCATCGGCGTGCTCCGCCGCGAGCTCGACGACCTCGTCGTTGCCGACCGGGTTCTCCTCCCCCGTCAACCAGCCGTCGTCGACCGAGAACACCACGCACATCATCCGCCTCGCCCGATAAGCATCCGCCAGCTCGGGCAGCGACGGACGCGTCGCGTCCGATCCGAAGTACGCCGCCATCGCCTCCGACTTCTCGTTCGTCAGGGCGGAATCGGCCCTGACCGAGCGCTGGACGTGGGTATGCACATCGATCGCGACGATGTCGGGGCTCATGGTCATGAGCCCAGTGTTGCGGCCGCCGGGCCGACGCGCCTCCGGCCTTTCGGCGGATGGAAACGTCGCCTCGCGCTGAGCGCGCGCTCGGGTTTGCTGACGACAGGACCACGCAACTAGGAGGTGCCGGCGATGACGACGGCAGAAGCACTGCTCGACCCCACGGGGATGGACGCGCGGGAGGACGACGCCACACTGGCGCCCCGTCCCTCGGCCCTCGCCGGACTCACGATCGGCCTGCTCGACAACACGAAGCCCAACACGACGATGTTCCTCGAGAAGCTCGGCGACCTGCTGCGCGCGTCGGAGGGCATCGCCGGAACGCGGCTCTACACGAAGGACTACTTCGGCACGCCGGTGGCCCCCGACCTGCTGGCGACGATCGTCGACGAGGTCGACGTGGTCATCACGGGCGTCGGCGACTGCGGGTCGTGCAGCGCGGCGACGGTCGCCGACGGCATCCTGTTCGAACGAGCCGGCGTGCCGGTCGTGAGCATCGTGTCGGACGCGTTCTACCCGTCCGGGCGCGCAATGGCCGCCGTGCAGGGGTTCCCCGGCTTCGAGTTCCACGCCGTCCCCCATCCCTTCGCCAGCCTCGACGGCGCCCAGCTCGACGCGCACGCCGCCGAGACCGCGCCCGTCGCGGTGCGGATCCTGACGGGAGGCGACGTCTGATGAGCACCTCGATCGAGCAAGCGCCCGCGGTCGACGCGGAGGCCGTCCGCCTGGCCCAGGAGTTCTACGACGAGCGCGGCTGGACGGACGGCCTGCCCGTGACGCCCGTGACCGAGTCGTCGCTCGCCGACGTGCTCGCCACCACCTCCCGCGAACCCGACGAGGTGCTCTTCGAGGTGCCGCATCTCAACCGCAGGATCACCGTGCGCCTCGCGGCGATCAACGCGGCGCTCGCCGGCTGCCGCCCCGAGTACTTCCCCGTCGTCGTCGCGGCGTGGCTGGCCATCGCCAAGGAACCGCACCCCCGCCGGGGCATCTGGCAGAGCACGACGGGGACGGCGCCGCTCACGGTCGTGAACGGGCCGATCCGCACCGAGCTCGGCCTGAACGGCGCGGGCAACGTGTTCGGGTCGGGCCACCGCGCCAACGCGACGATCGGTCGCGCGATCCGCCTCGGGCTGATCAACGTGTTCGGTCTTCGCCCCCACGAGCTCGACCAGGCGACGCAGGGCACCCCGGCGAAGTACACGGCGTGCATCGCCGAGAACGAGGAGCTGAGCCCCTGGGCGCCGCTGCACACCGAGCACGGCCACGACGCAGGCGACTCGGTCGTGACCGAGTTCGTCATCCGGTCCGTCATGCACGTCGAGGCCCGCCACACGTCGTCCCCGGAGCAGCTGGCGCGCGACTTCGCCGACAGCATCCGCAGGACGGGCGCGCTGATCCACGAGTACACCAGCGCACTGCTGGTGCTGGTGCCCGAGCACGCGCGGCTCTTCGCCGACGCCGGATGGTCGAAGGACGACCTGCGGGCGTTCCTGTTCGCGCACACCCGCCGCAATCGCGCCGAGCTCACGGCGGTCGGCAAGGACGCCCTCTCGCACAAGTCCCACTGGCGCCTGCCGGCCGATCATCCCGACGCGATGCCCGACACGGCGAGTGCGACCGCGACGCCGGACGATGTGGCGCTGCTGAGCTTTCCGACGTCGGTGCAGATTATGGTGGCAGGAGCGGACAACGCGGGCGTCTCGGCGATCGTCGAGGTGTTCACGCTGAATCCGCCGAGGGAGATCCCGCTGTCGACGCAGGCCGTCGACATCCGACACTGACGTCAAGGGGGCCGCCATGGTCATCGCCGAGCGCACCGCATCCTCGAGGGCCGCACTGCCGAGGTCGGTCGACCGCGCGCTGTCCATCATCGGCACGTTCCGGCAGGGCAGGGTGCGCCAGACGCTGAGCGAGATCTCCCGCAACGCCGAGCTGCCGCTCGCGACGACGTACCGGATGGTCAACAGCCTCGCCGAGTGGGGCGCGCTGGAGCGCGACGAGCGCGGCAGGTACCACGTCGGCCTCCGCCTGTGGGAAGTCGGCTCGCTCGCCCCGCGCTCGATGGCGCTGCAGCGCATCGCGAGGCCGTTCATGCACGACCTGTACGAGATCACGCACTACTCGATCCACCTCGCCATCCGCGAGGGCACGGAGACGGTCTTCGTCGAGCGCTTCCAGAGCCCCTCGCAGGTACTCCCCCGACCGCGCGTCGGCGGCCGGCACGACATGCACACGACCGCGGTCGGCCGGGTGCTGCTCGCCTTCTCGCCGCTCGACGAGCGCGATCGGATGCTCGCGGACCAGCTGCCGGCGAGCGCGGACGAGCGCGCGTTCAAGCGCGAGCTCGACGACGTGCGCATCCGCGGCTACGCGATCAGCGGAACCGACCTGAACACCGAGTACATGGCGGTCGCGGCGCCGATCACCGCACCGGGAGGATCCGTCGTCGCCGCGCTGTCGATGATCATGCGCTACGAGGATGCGGACGAGCGCAGCGCCGCCCACCTCGTGCGCGTTGCGGCGGGCGGCATCTCGCGGGCGCTGTCGGCGAAGCGCTGAGGGCGCCGGGTCGGGCGCGGGCGCTGCCCGGCGAGCCCGCGCCCCCGCACGTGTACGCCTGGCGGCACGCGTGTACGCAGAGCGTCCGAGCGGCGGCGCCGGTGCGCTATCCATGAAGGATCACCCGCCCCTCCAGAAAGGACGACGATGTCCGAACTTCGCAGCCGTCTGCCGCGCACCTCCGCTCTGTCGATCGCCAGGCAGGCCCACTACACGGCGCTCGGCATTCCGCGCGAGCACTGGGACAGGCCGAAGGTCGCCGTCGTCAACACGTCCTCCGAGCTCGCCGCGTGCTTCTCCCACCTCGACGAGGTCGCCGCCCGCCTCAAGACGCACCTGCGGGACGCCGGGCTGCTGCCGTTCGAGATCCGGACGACGGCGCCGAGCGACTTCATCACCAGCGCCGGCCGCGCGGGGCGCTACATCCTGCCGAGCCGCGACCTCATCGTCGACGACATCGAGGCGGCCGTCGAGGGCGCGCGGCTCGACGCGATGATCTGCCTCAGCTCGTGCGACAAGACGACGCCGGCGCACCTCATGGCGGCCGCCCGCCTGAACATCCCCACGATCGTCATCCCGTGCGGGTACCAGCGCTCGGGTCTCGCCGAGGGGCGCGAGGCCGACATCGAGGAGATCTTCCTGCAGGCGTCGAAGGCCGCGGTGACGGGCGAGCCGACCGATGCGCTCGAGGAGCAGGCGCAGGACGCGATTCTGAGCCCTGGGGTGTGCGCCGGGCTCGCGACCGCGAACTCGATGCACATCCTCGCCGAGGCGATCGGCATGGCCGTACCCGGCGCCGCCCCCGTGCGCGCGCTCGGCGACCGGATGTGGGACGCGGCGGCGCGCAGCGCGGCAGCGCTGGCCGACCTGATCACCAGCGACATCCGGCCGCGCGACATCATCACGCGGGGCGCGGTCGAGAACGGCGTGCGCGCGATGCTGGCGGTCGGCGGCTCCATCAACACGATCAAGCACCTGCAGGCGATCGCGATCGAGGCGGGGCTCGACGTCGACGTCTGGGAGCTGTTCCGCACGTTCGGGCGCGAGACCCCGCTGCTCTGCTCGGTCAGGCCCAACGGGCCGCGGCTCACCGAGGAGTACGAGGACGCGGGCGGTGCGGCCACCACGCTGCGCGAGCTGCTGCCGCTGCTCGACGGCGAGGCGCTGACCGTCACGGGCGCGACGGTCGCTGAGAACGCCGCGCTGGCGCGCCCGGCGGACGAGGACGTCATCCGCTCGATCGGCAACGCCTTCGGCACAGACCCGGCGATCAGCGTTCTCAAGGGCACCCTCGCACCGGGCGGGGCCGTCGCGAAGCGCCCCGTGCCCGATCCGGGGCCGCACTCCTTCGAGGGCCCCGCCCGCATCTTCGCCAACCGCGAGGAGGCGATCGCGGGAATATCGAGCGGGCGCGTGCGCGAGGGCGACGTCGCCGTGATCCGAGGCATCGGCGTCACCGGTGCGCCCGGGCTCGGGCTGACGAGCGCCTTCATCTTCGCCCTGCACGCGCGGGGGCTCGCGCACAGCGTCGCGCTGGTGACCGATGGCCAGTTCTCCGGGCTGGTCAACCAGGGAATGACGGTCGGCGAGGTCTCGCCGGAGGCCGCGACCCCCGGCGCTCCCCTCGGCCGCGTGCGCGACGACGACCTCATCCGGATCGATCTGCGCACCGGAACGGTCGACCTGCTCGTCGATGCCGCGGAGCTCGACGCGCGCCCCGACTACGAGCGGCCTGCCGACCGCGACACGGGAGGCGGGCTCCTCGACGAGTACGAGCGGCTCGTGCAGCCGCTCAGCTGCGGGGCCGTCCTGTGCGGCGCCGCCTGCACGCGCCAGGAGTCGGGGGTTCCCGCATGAGCGCGCGCACGATCAGGGAGGACGCCCGCGACGTTCCCGTCGTCGGCGAGTACGACGCCGTCGTGATCGGCGGAGGCCCCGCGGGACTGATGGCCGCGACCGCCGCGTCGCGCGCCGGGCTCTCGACGCTCCTCATCGAGCGCTACGGATTCCTCGGCGGAGCCGGCACGATGGGGGGCCTCGCCACCTTCTGCGGCCTGCACGCGCGCGTGTTCGGCACGGACGTGCAGTCGGTGCACGGCTACGCCGACGAGCTGCTCGACCGTATGAGCGCGATGGACGGCCTCAACCGCCCGCACCTCACGGTCGCCGATCGCATCCAGGCGCTGTCGTACGACATCTCCGCGCTGAAGATCGCCGCGGACGACCTCGTGACCTCGGGAGGCGCCGAGCTGCTCTTCCACGCGCAGGTCGTCGGCGTCGTGCAGGACGAGGAGGATCGGATCGACGCGGTCGTGATCGAGTCGAAGTCGGGCCGTCAGGCCGTCCGCGGCCGGTTCTTCATCGACGGATCGGGCGACGCCGATGTCGCCGCGTGGGCCGGCGCGCCGTTCGAGCGCTCGGAGCGGCTGATGTACCCGTCGCTCATGTTCCGGATCAACGGCGTCGATCCGGAGCGCGCCGGCGACGCGTGGCGCGTGGTGCAGCGCAACATGGAGGCCGCGGAGGCCGCCGGCACCCACAGCTTCCCGCGCAAGAAGCCGATCGTGCGCCCGCAGCGCAATCCGATCGAGTGGCGCTCGAACCTCACGCAGCTCTCGAACCCCGACGGCTCGGCGGTCGACGGCACGGACGTGCGCCAGCTGACCAGGGGCGAGCTGCAGGGCAGGCGGCAGGCGTGGGAGGCGTTCTCGTTCATCCGCGAGACGACGCCGGGCTTCGAGGAGTCGTACATCGTCGACATCGCCCCGCAGGTCGGGATCCGCGAGACCCGCCGCATCGTCGGCGACTACCAGCTCACCGAGGCGGATGTGCTCGGCTGCGCCGACTTCGACGACGCGATCGGCGTCAACGGCTGGCCGGTCGAGGCGCATGTCGCTGGCGACGTCGAGTTCCGCTTCGCGCCGGAGGACTCGCGGGGCTACAACCAGCTCCCCTACCGGATGCTGGTGCCGCAGCGGGTGCAGAACCTCCTGGTCGCGGGGCGGTGCGCCTCGATGACCCAGGGAGGGCAGTCGTCCGGTCGGGTGAGCGGCCCGTGCTTCGCCATGGGTCAGGCCGCGGGCGTCGCCGCTGCTCTGGCGCTCTCCGCCGGTGTGCCGGCGAGCAGCGTCGACGTCGGTGCGCTGCAGGAGCGGCTCGAGGCGGACGGCGCGTACCTCGGCCGGCAGCTGCCCCCGGGCGTCTGACGCCGCGCCCGCGGCTCCCGCCTCATCCGGCGAGGCGGGCCATCTTGCGGAACAGCTGCGGGTTGGCGTTGCGGTACGCGCTCGCGATGCTCGCCGCCGTCTGGCGAAGCACGGGGACGACCTGACGAGCGAGCGACTCCTCGCTCTCGCGCACCGTCGTCGACGACGCCGTAAGCGCGCCGACGGTCGCGGCGCCGACGCGGATCGGCACCGCGGCCGAGACCATGCCGGGGTGCAGCTCCTCGATCGAGACGTCGTATCCGCGCTCGCGCACGCGATCCACGCGCTCGCGCAGCGCGGCCGCGCGCGTGACGGTGTGCGGCGTGTGCCTGTCCAGCTCGAGCCGGCAGAGCGCGTCGTCGAACTCGTTCTCGCTGAGGCTCGCGAGCAGCACCTTGCCGAGGGCGGTGGCGTGCACGGGCAGCTGGTGTCCGATCCGCACCGCGTCCGGCAGCGGCCGCTGGTCCTCGATGCGGGCGACGTGGATCACCACGTCGCCGTCGAGCACCCCGACGCTGCACGTCTCACCCGTCCGCTCGACGGCCGCCGGCAGGTAGCGGTACGAGATCTCGGGCAGGGACGACGCGGCGAAGTACCCCGCACCGATCTCGAGGATTCGCGGGGTCAGCCTCCACAGGCTGCCGACGCAGACGGCGTAGCCGAGGTGCTGGAAGGTGAGCAGGATGCGCCGCACCACGGGCCGCGCGAGCGACACCCTGGACGACACCTCGGCGATCGACAGCGCGGCCTCGTAGCCGTCGAAGGCGCGCAGCACCTCGACTCCGCGCTGAAGGCTCTGGATGAGGTCGCGCGACGATGCGGCCGACGGCGATCGACCGACCTCCGCGAGCGGATCACTCATCGGGAAGCAGGTCGGAGTTCAGCCACGAGAGCGGATCGTCTCCGCCGTCGATCAGCCCCGACTCCGTGTACACGTCGTAGGCGCGCTGCCACTCGTCCTCGTCGTAGCCGAGGATCGGCAGGTCCGCTCCCTCGCGCACCCAGGTGTGGGTCGCGTAGAACGCCAGCGCCTCCGACGCGACCTCGTCGTCGTGCAGCGCGGGGAAGTCGAAGTCCCCGCTGTCGCGGATCGTCTCGATCACGTTGGCGTAGTCGTTGTCCGCATCGGCGACGATGTCGGCCACCGCATCCCGGATCGCCGCGAGGAACGCCTTCAGCTTCTCGCTCTTCTCGGGGTCGGCCAGCGCGTCCTCGGTCGCCAGCCAGGTCTGGATGTCTGGTGCGTCGACCAGCCCCGCCTCGCTGATGTGCGCCTCCGGGAAGTCGTGCTCCATCTGGATGGAGGTGTCGAGGCTGACGATGTACCCGTCGAGCTTGCCCTGCTTGACGAGCTCGAGCGTTGCGCCCGTCACGGGCACGGCCTGGCGTACCACGGCGTCGCGGTCGACACCGGAGGCATCGAGATCGAGGTCGAGCATCTTCTCGCTCGTCCCGCCGACCGAACCCATGCCGATCGTCTTGCCCTCGAGATCCGCGCCGGAGTCGAGCGGCGCATCCTCGGTCGACACCATGCGCAGGTTCGACGTGTACGCCATCGCGCCGATCGGCACGATCGGCTGCCCGTCGCTCATCGGGGGGAACGAATCGATCGAGCTGACCCTCGTCACGTCCGCCGCGCCGCCGATGACCGACTGGACGGCGGCCGATGTCCCCTTCACCGGCTCGAGCGTGACGTCGAGGCCGTGGTCCTCGAAGTATCCGCCGGCGTAGGCGTACATCTCCGGCGTGAACGTGAACGACTCGAGCGGCAGGAACGTGACGACCGTCATCTTCTCGAGTCCGTCGGCGCCGGGCTCGTCCCCGCCCCCGCAGCCCGCCAGCGCGAGCGATGCGGTCGCCAGCACGGCCGCCGCGGCGACCGCCGTCCCCGTCCGGTTCCTGCGTGCAGCTGTCATGTCGACTCCCGTGTCGCATCGAAGCGCGCGCCCCATCGCGCACGGCTGAGGCGAGTCTGCCGACCGGCGCGCGCGGTCTCCACGGGGTTTCCATCAGCTGAAATCGCCGGGCCGTGCTGCCTTTCGCACTGCGGAAACGCGGCCCCCGCCTTCCGCACGTCCGACCACACTGGCGGCACGGGCACGATGCTGTGCCGGATGAGGAGGCACGATGGCGCGCACCGCGCAGGGAGCACACCCGCACCCGTCGACCGAGACGCAGAGCGAGGACCCGGCGGCGGAGCAGCCGCCGATCCACTACAGCGACCTCTGGCAGGGGATCGCCGCCGCGGTGCCCGACCGCACCGCGGCAGCGACAGGAGAGACGGAGACGACGTGGGGCGAGCTGTTCGCCGAAGCATCGGCTCTCGCGGAGCACCTGCAGCGGCTCGGGCTGCGCACCGGTGACGCCGCCTCGACGCTGCTGTACAACCGCGCCGAGTTCCTCGCGTTCCTGTGGGCGTGCCTGTCGATCGGCGTCGCGCCCGTCGCGATCAACTACCGGTACCGCGCCGGGGAGGTGCGCGACCTGCTGCTGGACTCCGAGGCGAAGGCGTTCCTCGCGCCGACGTCGATGGCGGCGCTCGCCGCGGAGGCGGCAGCGGGTCTGGACCTCGCTCTCATTGCGGTCGCCGACGACGACGCGGAGATCCCCCTCGCCGAGAGCTACGCCGACATCGTCGCCGCCGGCGGCCGCATGCCGGCCGCGGCGCCCCGCGGCGCCGACATGCGGCTGTACACGGGAGGCACGACGGGCGCGCCCCGCGCGGTCGTGTGGGATCTCGACACGCTGCTCGTCGCCAGGCGGCACTCGACGTGGGGGCTGATCGGTGCGGAGCCGCCGTCGGACCTCGCAGACGCGGTGGCGATCGCCGCCGACGAGTCGCGCGCCCGCGTGGTGACGCTCCCGATGAGCCCCCTGCTGCACGGCACCGCGCAGTCGGCCACCATGGCGACGCTGGCGCTCGGGGGCACCGTCGTGATGCACGCGAGGGCGAAGATGGACGTCGGCGCCGCCTATGAGCTCATCGGTCGCCACGGCGTGACCAGGCTGATCGTCGCCGGAGACGTGCTCGCCCTTCCCCTGGCGGAGGCGGCCGAGAACGGCGACGGCCTCGGCACGGTCACCAGCGTGATCAGCAGCGGCATGCGCTTCGGCGACGAGGCGAAGGCCCGGCTGCACGCGCTCGGCGACATGACCATCGTCGACATGTTCGCCTCGAGCGAGGGCGGGCCCTACGCGCTCGGCACATCGCACGCCGCGGAGGACCTACCAGCTCCCCTCACCCTCACCCCCGACGCCGTCCTGCTCGACTCCTCGGGCGACGAACTGCCGCTCGAGGCCGGCGCGCTCGGCCTCATCGCGTTCCGCGGCATCCTCCCCCGCGGCTACTACCGCGACGAGAAGAAGACCGCTGAGACCTTCCGGATGATCAACGGGCACCGCTACGTCGTGCCGGGCGATTGGGCCCGCGCGCGCGGCGACGGCACGATCGACCTGCTCGGCCGGCTCAGCGCCGTGGTCAACACGGGCGGCGAGAAGGTGTACCCCGCCGAGGTCGAGCAGGCCCTGCTCGCGCATCCGCTCGTCGACGACGCTGTCGTGTTCGGCCTGCCGGATCGCCGCTTCGGGGAGGTCGTGTGCGCGGCGGTCGCGGGTCCCCCCGACCTGGATCGGTCCGAGGTCGCCGACTTCGTCGGCGCTCGTCTCGCCGGCTACAAGAAGCCGCGGCACGTCTTCGTGCGCGACAGCCTCGAGCGCAGCCTGACGGGCAAGGTCGAGCTGGCAGGGCTGAAGGCCGGTGCGACGGCGGAGCTGGCCGCGCTCGCCGCGGAGCGCGCGGCATGAACGCACCGGATGCGCTGGCGGAGCCCACCGATCCGCTCGGGTACGCCGAGGAGCTGCTCACGCGCGCCGAGCGCGAGAAGCTCGGCGCGCTGCGCGCGCTCCTCGCCGAGCGCGCGACCCCCCACCTCGCCGACTGGTGGGAGCAGGCGCACTGCCCCGTTCACCTGAGGGACGAGCTCGCAGCGCTCCGGCTCGAGGACGACCAGGCGCTGCTGCGAGACGACGGCTCGCTGAGCCCGTACTACGTCGGGTTCAAGCACCTCGAGTTCCAGAGGGTCGATGCATCGGTCGGTACGCTCTACGGCGGCCAGACGGGGATGTTCCGCACCGTGCTGCGCGGCGGCGGGTCGCCGGAGCAGGTCGCGAGGATCGATCCGCACGTCGCCGACTTCGGCATCACCGGATGCTTCGCGCTCACCGAGCCGGCGCACGGGTCGGACGTGGCGAGCGGCATGGAGACCACCGCGACGCGCGAGGGCGACGGCTGGCGGATCACGGGGCACAAGCGCTGGATCGGGAACGCCCCGATCTCGCAGCTCGCGATCGTGCCGGCGAAGGACTCGGCATCAGGCGAGGTCAAAGCCTTCCTCGTCCCGCTCGACGCGCCGGGCGTCGCGATGAGCGACGTCGACGGCAAGATCGCGCTGCGGATGGTGCGCAACGGCGACATCCGCTTCGACGGAGTGCGCGTCGCCGAGGGCGACAGGCTCGCGCGCATCGAGTCGTTCCGCGATCTCTCCGCGATCCTGGCCAGGCTGCGGTACGTGATCGGATGGAACGCCGCGGGCATGCAGATCGGGGCCTATGAGGCCGCCCTGCGGTACGCGCTCGGCCGTACCCAGTTCGGCCGTCCGATCGCCGGCTTCCAGCTGATCCAGGAGAAGCTCGTCCGGATGCTGGGGAATGCGACGGCGACGCTGTCGCTCGCCGTTCGGCTCACCGCACGGATGGAGCGAGGCGCGCTCGACGACGCGACCGCGGCGCTCGCGAAGACCTGGGCGGCCGATCGCCTGCGCGAGACCGTCGCGCTCGGCCGCGAGATCGCCGGCGCCGAGGGCATCAGGGTACACAACGACCTCGCGCGGTTCTTCGCCGATGCCGAGGCCGTGTACACCTTCGAGGGCACCCACGAGATGAACTCCCTCATCGTGGGGAGGGCGATCACCGGGCTCAGCGCGTTCGTGCGCTGAGCCCCGCGAACGTCAGTCGGCGAACCTCACCCCGCCGCGGATGCTGCGCCCCTCGAGCAGATCGCGGTACCCGTCGGTGATCTCATCGAGCGCGTAGAAGCCCGAGATCACCTCCTCGAGCTTGAGCTGCCCCGCGCGGTGCATCTGCACCTGGCGCGGGATGTCGGAGTGCGGATTGCTCGCGCCGTACACGGCGCCCTGCAGGCGCTTCTGGAAGCGGGTGAGGTCGAGCGGCGGGATCGGGATCACCGTCTCCGTACCGGGCGCGATGGCCGTCACGACCACCGTGCCGGCCTTGCGAACAGCGGCGAACGCGTCGGCGATGTCCTGACCGCGCAGCACGCCGACCGTGAGGATCGCGCTGTCCGCTCCCTGGCCGTTCGTGATCGACCGCACGAACTCCGTGGCCTCCTCGATCGTCGCGAAGGCGTGGGTCGCGCCGACCTCGAGGGCCTTCGCTCGCTTGATCTCCAGCGGATCCACCGCGATCACCGCGGTCGCGCCGGCGTGCGCCGCGCCCTGCACGGCGTGGATGCCGACCCCGCCCACTCCGATGACGATCACCGACTGACCCGGCTTCGTCTCGGCGGCGTAGACGGCGGAGCCCCATCCGGTGCCCACCCCGCAGCCGAGCAGCCACAGGGTGTCGAGATCGGCGTCCGCCGGCAGCTTCACCGCGGAGTTGACATCGACCACGGTGCGCTCGGCGAACGTGCCGATGCCGCACATCTGACCGACCGGCGAGCCGTCAGGCAGGGAGACCCGGTAGCTGTCCGGATCGGTGAAGCGGCTCCCCGTCATCATGTAGCGGCCGAGATCGCAGAGGTTGCTCTGGCCCTCGTTGCACCACCGGCACTTGCCGCAGCTGGCGATGAACGAGAACACCACCTTGTCCCCGACCTCCCAACCGGGCGTGTGCGGGCCGACGGCCTCCACCGTGCCCGTGCCCTCGTGACCGCCGATGAACGGCATGATCTGCGGCACGCTGTCGCCCGTCGCCAGGTGGTAGTCGGAGTGGCACAGCCCGCTGACCGCCGTCTTCACGAGGATCTCGCCCTGGCGGGGGTCGTCGAGCACGACGTCGACGACCTCGAAGTCTCCTGGCTGCTGCCGCAGCACTGCGGCACGGGTGTGGGTGGGCATGGGTTCTCCTTCGAACGTCGCCGTCTCGTTGTGCTCACGCTATTCACGCGGAGCTGCGAAATGGCCGCTCTGCGTACGGAGCGTCCGCACACTGTGCTTGAGTCGCGGTTCGACGGACCTATCCGACTGGCGATGGAGGCAGTAATGGATCGTGCAATCACCCGAGGACTGAAGATCGCCGCCGTCGCGGCGCTGGCCGCAGGGCTCGCCGCGTGCGGCTCAGGCGGCGGCGCAGCGGAGGGCGAGGGAACAGGCGACGCGGGAGGCGACCTGACGATGGGGGTGATCCCCGTCACCGACATCGGCCCCGTCTACATGGCGCAGCAGAACGGCGTCTTCGACGACAGCGGCCTGAGCCTGACGCTTCAGCCCGCCAGCTCCTCCCCCGAGATCATCCAGGCGATGCAGTCCGGCCAGGTCCAGGTCGGCTACGGCGGCACGACGAGCGTGTTCCAGGCGATCGAGAACGGGATCGACCTCGTCGCGATCGCCGCCGCCAGCGCGACACCGGACGACCCGGCGAACGGCATCAACGATCTGCTCGTCGTCGAGGACAGTCCGCTGGCCTCCGCGAAGGACCTCGAGGGCAAGAAGGTCGCCATCAACGGCCAGGGCGGGTACACGCAGCTGCTGGCCGACCTCGCGATCACGGCGGACGGCGGCGATCCGTCGAAGGTCGAGTACGTGCAGATGGGCATTCCCGACCAGCCGGCGGCGCTCGAGAGCGGCGCGATCGACGCGTTCGTCGCCGGCGAGCCCTTCGGCACGCTCGGCCGTGAGGAGAACGGGTTCAGGACGCTGGCCAACCCGTTCGAGCACCTCTCGGACGAGGCGGTCGTCGCGGGCGTCTGGTACGCCCTGCGCAGCGACGTCGAGGCGAACCCCGACTACTACGCGAACGTCGCGGAGACGATCGACGCGGCGAACGGCTATGCGCTCGAGCACGACGAGGAGCTGCGCGAGAACATCGCGGAGTTCACGAAGATTGACCCGGACCTCGCGGCGCGCATCCGGCTCGGCTCCTACGGCAAGCTGCCGCTGACCGCGGAGAACCTCAAGCCGCTGGCGGATTGGTCGTACGAGCTCGGCTACATCGAGAACGAGGTCGATCTGGACGCGATGATCTGGAAGCCGTAGCCGGATGTCGGCAGCGCCAGCAGCCGCCCCCGCCCGCCCGTCTCGGCGGGCGGGGAGACCGGGGTTCGCGAGCACGCGCATCGGGACCGCGGTGCTCGGGATCCTCGGCATCGCCGCCTTCGCGGCGGCCTGGGAGGTCGCGTCTCGCGCCGAGCTCGTCCCCTCCCGCTACCTGCCCCCGTTCTCGACGATCGTCGTCGACGTCGGACGCGTCGTCGGTACCCGGCCTCTCGCCGGCGAGTTCTGGGAGGCGCTCGGCATGACCATGACCGGATGGTCGATCGGCCTGGCGGTGTCGATCGCGCTCGGCGTCGTCCTCGGCGTGCTGATCGGCTCCTCGCGCATCGTGCGCGAGTACTCCGCCTCGACGATCGAGTTCCTTCGTCCGATCCCCTCGGTCGGGCTCATCCCCGTCGCCATCATCATCTTCGGAGTCCGCCCCTCCGCGACGGTCTTCATCGTCGCGTGGGCGTGCTTCTGGATCGTGCTCGTGCACGTCATCTCCGGCGTTGCCGACATCGACCCGGTCGGCGACGCGACCGCGCGCAGCTACGGCCTCGGCTTCCTCCGCAGGGCGAAGCACCTCGTGTGGCCCACGGTGCTGCCCTACCTGATGACCGGCGTCCGTCTGTCCGCGACGGTCGCACTCGTCGTCGCGCTCACGATCGAGATCGTCGTGGGCGCCCCGGGCATCGGGAAGATGATCGCCCTCTACCAGTCTGCGGGCAACGTCGAGGTCGTCTACGCGCTCGCGCTCCTCGCCGGCGTACTCGGCCTCGTCATCAACCTCGCGATGCAGGCGCTCGAGCGGGTGCTGCTCTCGTGGCATCCCTCGATGCGGGACGGGAGCGACGCATGAGGGTTCTGCGCTCCGTGTCGGCCGCCCTGGCGCTGCCCGTCGTCATCGTTGCGATCTGGTGGGTCGCCACCCTCGGCAGCACCAACCCGTTCGTGCCGAAGCCGGCGCAACTGGTCGAGGACCTCGTCGGAAGCTGGTTCGGCGAGCTGCTGGCGCAGCAGGTGCTGCCGTCGCTGTACCGGCTCGGGATCGCCCTGATCGCCGCGATCGTCGTGGGCGTCGCCCTCGGGCTCGTCATCGGCACGAGCGTCGTCGCACGCAAGCTCACGGGGCCCGTCTTCGAATTCATCAGGGCCGTCCCGCCTCCCGTGCTCCTCCCTGTGCTGCTGCTGATCATGGGCATCGACGACCGGTCGAAGATCTTCCTGGTCTTCCTCGGGTGCCTCTGGCCCATCCTGCTCAACACGATCGACGGCGCGCGCGCCGCCGATCCCGTGCTCGCGGCGACCACCGTGTCGTACGGCCTGCGCGGGTGGGTCAGGTTCCGCCACTTCACCCTGCCGTCCGCGGCGCCGCGCATCATGACCGGCATTCGCCTCGCCCTTCCCATCTCGCTGATCCTCATGGTCGTCTCCGAGATGTACGCCGCGCTCGACGGCCTCGGCTACCAGGTGATGCTGTTCAAACAGACCTTCCAGACCGGTGCCATGTGGGCCGGGATCCTGATCATCGGCCTGATCGGCGTCGCCATGGCGCTCGTCTACGGCCTCATCGAGAATCGCGTCCTCGGGTGGTACCGCGGGCAGCGGGAGACGGAGAAGCAGTGACGGACGACGTGATCCTGTCGGTGCAGCAGGTGCAGAAGATCTACTCGACGCCGACCGGCGACGTGGAGGCCGTGCGCGATCTCACGTTCGAGCTCCCGCGCGGCGAGTTCGCCTGCCTGGTCGGGCCGTCCGGTTCGGGGAAGACCACCCTGCTGAAGGTGATCTCGGGGCTGATGCCCGCCACGAGCGGCACGGTGGCGCTCGACGGCGTCGAGGTGAACGGGCCGCCCCGGAACATGGCGCTCGTCTTCCAGGAGTACGGGCGCTCGCTGTACCCGTGGCACAGGGTCGACGAGAACGTCGCGCTGCCGCTGCTGTCGGCCGGCGTACCGAAGGCGGAGAGACGGGCGCGGGTCGCCGAGGCCCTCGAGGCGGTGGGACTGTCGCACGTGCCGCGCTCGTACCCGTGGCAGCTCTCGGGCGGCATGCAGCAGCGCGTCGCGATCGCCCGAGCGATCGCCTATCGGCCGGAAGTGCTGCTGATGGACGAGCCGTTCGCCGCCGTCGACGCGCAGACGCGAGCGGACCTCGAGGATCTCGTCCGCACGGCGGCGAAGAGCCTCGGCCTCACCGTGCTGTTCGTCACGCACGACATCGACGAGTCGGTGTACCTCGGCGATCGGGTGATCGTGCTCTCGAGCTCGCCGACGATCGTGCTCGACGACGTGGCGATCGGCCTTCCCGCCGAGCGCGACCAGCTCGAGACGCGATCGATGCCCGAATTCGTCGACCTCAGACGGCACGTGTACGAACAGATCCAGCGCGCGAAGACGTACACGGGCGACACCGACGTCGTGCGCACGGTAACGGCGTGAGCGGGCGCGGATGACGACCGGACACTCCCCCATGACCGTCGCCGAGGCGGTGGGCCGCACGCTCGCTGCCCTCGGCGCAGGCCACGTCTTCGGGGTCGTCGGGAGCGGCAACTTCCGCGCGACGCACGCTCTCGCGGAGGCGGGCGTCCCCTTCGTCGCGGCCCGCCATGAGATGGGCGCCGCGACGATGGCGGACGCCTTCACCCGCATCACCGGCGACGTATCGATCGTCAGCCTCCACCAGGGCTGCGGCCTGACGAACACACTGACCGGGATCGCGGAGGCGGCCAAGTGCCACACGCCGATCCTGGTCCTCACGGGCGACACCGCGGTCGGCGACGAGACCAGCAACTTCTTCATCGACCAGGACGCGGCGGTCGCCGCGGTCGGCGCGGCACCCCGTCGCCTGGTCTCGGCCGCGACCGCCGTCCGCGACGCCGCCGGCGCGTTCCTCGAGGCGAGGGACGCGCGGCGCACGGTGGTGCTGTCGATGCCCGTGGACATCCAGGACGAGGTCGTCGACTGGTCGCCGGCCGATGTGCCGATGGTGCCGGAGCGGCACCGCGCCGGCACGTCTCCCGAAGCGATCGACCGGCTCGCGGCACTCCTGCGCGCGGCGGAGCGAGCGGTGATCGTCGGCGGACGCGGGGCGCGCGACGGGCGCGACGACGTGCGCGCCCTCGCCGAGGCCTCCGGCGCGCTCCTGCTCACCTCCGCAGGTGCGCGAGGGCTGTTCGCCGGCGACGAATGGGCGCTGGACGTCATGGGAGGCTTCGCCACGGAGGGCGCGGCCGACCTGGTGCGGGAAGCGGATCTCGTCGTGGCGTTCGGCGCGGCGCTGAACCGATGGACGACCAGGGACGGCGAGCTGCTCACCGCGGCGACGACGGTGCACGTCGATGATCGCCCCGAGGCGTTCGGCCTCCACCTCGACGCGGATGTCACGGTCACAGGCGACGCGGGCGAGGTCGCGGCCGCCGTCGCGGCGGAGCTCGCCGCGCACCCCCGGTCAGGGCTTGGCTACCGCACCCCCGAGATCTCGGAGCGCGTGTCCGCGTCGCGCCACTGGAGCGAGCAGCCGTTCGAGCCGCGCCACGAGGAGGGCGTCGTCGATCCGCGGGAGCTCGCGAACGCGCTGGACCGCCTGATCCCCGCCGAACGGGTCGTCGTGCCGGACGGCGGGAACGTGAACTGCTTCGCGGGCGCCCAGCTGCGGGTTCCGGACGAGCAGGGCTTCGTTATGCCGCTCGCCTTCCAAGCCATCGGCATGGGCCTGGCCGCGTGCATCGGGGCGGGCGTCGCCCGCCCCGACCGGGTGCCCGTGCTCGGAACGGGCGACGGCGCGTTCCTCATGGCCGTCGCCGACCTCGACACGGCGGTCCGGCTGGGCCTCGGCATGCTCGTCGTCGTGTTCGACGACGCGGCCTACGGCGCGGAGATCAACCTCTTCCGCGACGAGCCGGAGGCGCACGCGATCGTCCGCTTCCCCGACACGGATCTCGCCGCGATCGCGCGAGGATTCGGGTGCGACGGCGCCGTCGTCCGCGACGTGCACGACCTCGGCGCCCTCGAGGAGTGGCTCGCGGGCCCGCGGTCGCGACCCTTCGTCCTCGACGCGAAGATCTCGTCGGCGCCGTCCTGGCTGATGGCGCGCCGGTTCGAGTGAGGAATGCGCGGAGGCGGGCGGTCGGCCCGCCTCCGTCCGTGTCACCCCCACACGGAGGTGGTCTCCTGGTAGTTGCGCAGCCCCTCGACGGCGAATTCCCGCCCGAGGCCCGAGTCGCCGTAGCCGCCGTACGGCGTGTTGAGGTCTGGGCGGTAGCCGTTGATGCCGATCGACCCGGTGCGAACGCGACGCGCCACCGCGAGCGCCTCGTCCCGGTCGCCGAACACCGCACCGGCGAGTCCGTACCGCGAGTTGTTCGCGAGGCGCACGGCGTGGTCGACGTCGTCGTACGCGAACACCGACACCACGGGGCCGAACACCTCCTCCTGTGCGATCTCGCTGTCGGGGTCGGCGCCGGTGACGATCGTCGGCGCGACGAAGAACCCCTGACCCGGCAGGCGCGTGTCACCGGCCAGCAGCGTCGCACCCTCGGCGCCCGCGCGCTGAAGCATGCCGGTCACGCGCTCATGGATGCGCCCGGAGACGAGCGGCCCGAGCTCGGTCGCCTGGTCGGTCGGGTCGCCGACGCGGAGATCGCGGGCGAGGGCCACCAGGGCGTCGACCGCCTCGTCGTGGCGCGCGCGGGGCACAAGCACGCGCGCCATCAGCGCGCACGTCTGCCCGGTGTTCTCGAACGATGCCGTGCGAAGCGAGGACATCACTTCGCCGAGGTCGGCCCCCGGCAGCACGATCGCCGCGGACTTGCCCCCGAGCTCGAGCGTCGCCGGCTTCAGGCGGGCGCCGGCGCGCGCCGCGATGTCGCGGCCGGCGGCGGATGAGCCGGTGAATCCGATCTTGTCGACACCGGGGTGCTCGACGAGCGCTCTGCCCGTTTCGCGACCGCCCGTGACGATGTTGATCACGCCGGGCGGCATGCCGATCGCGACGCTGGCCTCCGCCATGTTGAAGATGTCGAGCGGCGACTCGGGAGCCGGCTTGATGACGACCGTGGACCCCGCCGCCAGCGCGGGGGCGAGCTTCAGCGTCGTCGACGCCTGCGGATGGTTCCACGGCACGATCAGGGCCGCCACGCCGAGCGGCTCGTACCTGATGGTCGATGTGCCCTCGCCCATCGCCTTCGGCCTGGTCTCCTCCACGGCGCCGGGGCGCCGAAGCAGGCCGGCGTAGAAGCGGAGGTGCGCGATCGGCCGGATGCCGGCCCACGGACGCGAGACGCTGATCGGCTGCCCGATCTCGGTCGTCACGAGCGCTGCGGTGGCGTCGGCGCGCCGCTCGAGCTCCTCCGCGAGCCGCTCCAGCCAGTCGGCCCGCTCGAGCGGCGACATCCGCGGCCACGGCCCGTGATCGAACGCCTCGCGCGCGGCGCGCACGGCGGTGTCCGCATCCTGCGCGTCGCCGTCGACGGCGCGTCCGGTATCCCGGAGGTCGACGGGGCTCGTCAGCACGATCTGCGCCGCCGAGCGCGGCGTCAGCCACTCCCCTCCGGCGAAGATCCGGTCGATGATCACGGCGTCGCTGCTCATGACCGCCACGCTAGACCGCTGCGCGTGCGGAATGGCCGCTGTGCGTCCGGCGCGGCGCTACGAACCGCCGCGCGCGGTGATCGCGTCGCCCATGTCGTCGGCGTGCCGGAGCGCCAGCACGAGCAGTGAGACGATCGCGCGCGGCGACAGCCGGATGCCCCGCGCGCGGTGCGCCTCGGCGATCTGACCGAACAGCCCGGCGATCACGGGGATCGCGGCGATCGTGAGCGAGAGCAGGAAGCTCACGCGAGCGGGGTCGACGCGGAAGACGCGCAGCGGCCCGAGCGCGCGCTCGAGAGCATCGAGCATGTCGGAGGTCCGCGTAGTCGCCGTAACGAGCGCGGCCAGCAGCACCGCGGCCAGCACGCGCGACGTCGCCGTGATCGCCGACTGCCAGGTGCCGAAGAGCAGCTGCGTGGCGACCATCAGGACGACGATCCACTTCGCCGCCCAGAGCTGACGCGCGAACGCGGGCGGCCACTGGGCGCCCAGCAGGTAGAGCGCGAAGACGCCGACGAGGGCGGTGCCCGCCGTGATCGGGGTGTGCGGCCACAGCGACACCGCGAGGATCACGACCGCCAGACCGATGAGCTTCGCGCCCGCCGGCAGGCGGTGCAAGAGGCTGCGGCCGGGCCGGTAGAGCGAGATCACGCGAACTCCGCGCGATAGCGCGCGATCACGTCGGCAGGGGCTCCCTGCTCGACCAGCGCGCCGTCGGAGAAGCGCAGAGCGACGTCGCAGCGGGCCGCGAGATCGAGATCGTGGGTGACGATGACGACCTGCTCGGCGACGGGCTCTGCCTCACCGATCAGGAGGTCGGCCATCCGACGCGCGTTGCCGAGGTCGAGGAGCGTCGTCGGCTCGTCCGCGACCAGCACGGTGGGCCGCAGCGCGAGCACCGCGGCGAGGGCGAGGAGCTGCTTCTGCCCGCCGGACAGGCTGTGCGCCGGCTGGTCGGCGTGCGCCGCCAGCCCGAACCGCTCGAGCTGCGCGAGGGCGCTCGCGCGCCGCGAGGCGCGCTCGACGCCGGCCGACTTCAGAGACAGTGCGACGTCCTCGGCGGGGGTCGGCATGAGGATCTGCGCGTCGGGGTTCGAGAACAGGAACCCCACGCGTTCGCGCGCGGCCCGCGGATGCGCGCCCGCGTCCACGCCAGCGACCTCGATCGTGCCCTCCGTCGGGCGCACGAGTCCGTTGAGCGTGCGCACGAAGGTGGACTTGCCCGAACCGTTCGCCCCGATGACCGCGATGCGCCGCTGGGGAAGCTCGGCCGTGACGTCCGAGAGGATCCGCGCCCCGTCCAGGCTGACGCCGAGACCGGAGGCGCGGATCGAGCTCACAGCCGCCCCGCGGCTGCCTGTGCCTGCCGCTTCCCGTCCGCCGCGCCCGCGCCGCCGCGCAGCGCGCGCACCCCGGCGGGGAACGCCGTGGGGTACGCCCGGTACAGCGAGACGGTCAGCACGACGGCGAGGGCCACCTTGATGAGGTCGCCGGGCAGGAAGGCCAGCGAGGCGATCACCGTGGCGCCGATCGGCAGGTCGGCGATCGCCGCCTGCACGGGGATGCCGAAGGCGTAGATCACGACGATGCCGCCGACGATCGAGGCCGCGGCCGTGCGCCACCACGTGATGCGCCCGGAGTGGGCGATGAGACCCGTCACGATCGCGCCGGGGAGCCAGCCGATGAGGTAGCCGACCGACGGCCTGACGAACACGCCGAGCCCGCCGTGGCCGCCGGAGAGCACCGGGAGCCCGACGGCGACGAGCACGTAGAGCACGAGAAGCGCCGCCGCGCCGCGCTTCCACCCCAGCACCGTGCCCGCGAGCATGACGCCGAGCGTCTGCGCCGTGATCGGCACGAGCCCGGGTACCGGAATCGGTCCCATCAGCCCCAGCGCCACGATGACGGCGGCGAATACCGCGACCCGCGCGGTGTCCCGCGCCTCCCAGGAGTCCTTCACGTGAGGCCCCACCTTCCTGAACAACGTTCATTGAACATCGTTCAGTATAGGTGAGGCCGCGCCGCTGTCGAATCAGCCCTGGTAGGTCATCGTGAGCCACGGCATCCGGTTGGTCGTCTGCTGCGGTTCGAGCTGGCCCGCCCACCGCGATTCGTTGACCGTCGGGTACGCGCCGTTGAACCAGGCGAGCGGCGCGTACGTCATCAGCTCGTTCGCCCGCTGCTGCAGGGCGAAGAAGTGCGGCGCCCTGTCCTCGCGGTTCGGGGTCGCCACGGCGGCCGCGGCCGCCTCGTCGATCTCGTCGTCGCAGATGCCCGACGGGTTCGCCGCCGCCGCCTTTTGCTCGTTGCAGGTGTACCACCTGGTGATGCCGATGCTCGGATCCGCGCCGACCGTCGAACGCAGGAAGGCGATGTCGAAGTCGCCCTTCGCGTAGACGTTCTCGGTGAACACGGCGCCGGCCGAGGCGACGAGCTCCAGCTCGATGCCGACCTCGCCGAGCATCGACTGCGCCATCTCGGCGATCGCGGCGACATCCGTGAGCTCGGCGATGTACTGCACGTTCAGCGTGAACCTCGTGCCGTCCGCCCCGCGCGGGTACCCGGCATCGTCGAGAGCGGCGTTGATGGCATCGAGGTCGCGCGGGAAGTCCCGCTCGAAGTCGATGTCCGGGTCCTGCGCCCACTCGAGGGAGTCGGGGAAGAACCCGTTCGCCGGCTCGCCTATGCCCGAAAGTGCGGTGTCGACGAGCGCCTGCCTGTCCATCGCCGCGAACACTGCGGCCCGCACCTCCGGATCGTCGAGGTACTCGCTCTTCGCGTTGAACATCATGCTCTCGAGCTGCTCGAACGCGCCGGCCTCCATCAGCGAGATCCCGTCGGAGGACGACACCCGCTCCTGCTGCGACACGTCGATGTCGGCCTGATCGACCTCGCCCTCGAACAGCGCTGTGGCGCGCGAGTTCGCGTCCATCATGATCGGGAACACGACGCGGTCGACCTGCACCTCGCCCTCCCAGTAGTCGGGGTTCTTCACCAGCACGACCTGCTCGCCCGAGGTGTACGACTCGAACATCAGTGGGCCGGTGCCGATCGGGGCCATGTTGGCCTCGTTCGTGACGTAGTCCGTGCCCTCGTAGACGTGCTTCGGAAGCATGAACTGCACCGCGAGCGTCTCGAGCAGCGGGCCGTACGGCTCGGTGAGGTGCACCGCGACCGAGCTCTCCCCCGTGACCTCGACGCTGTCGATCCGCGCGGCGAGCGGAGCGCCGAAGGACTGCAGCGCGATGATCTCCTCGAGGTTGAACTTCACGTCCTCGGGGGTGAACGGCTCGCCGTCGTGCCACGCGACCCCCTCGCGCAGCTGCAGATCGAGGTCGAGCCCGTCGTCGCTGAGCGTCCACTCCTCCGCGAGGCCCGGCGAGAGCTCGTACTGGTCGGAGAGCCGTACCAGCGTGTCCATGATCTGGCCGCTGAACATGGTGGGCGTCGCTCCGCTGACGAGCTGGCCGTTGAGCCCCATCGGATCGTCTCCGATGGCGCGCACGTACACGCGCTCCTCGTCGCCGCCGCCTCCCGATGCGCACGCCGTCAGCGCCAGCGCCGCGGCGCCGAGGATCGCCAGTGCGGCGCGCACGCGCCTGCTGTGTGTCTTCATGGCTTCATCGCCCTTCCGATTGGTTGTTGATCGAGTCTTCGCCGTCCGCTGCGCGGTCGAGCTCCGGGGCCGCGGCCAGCAGCGTGCGCGTGTACGGATGCTGCGGATCTCCGAGCACCGCAGCCTTGTCGCCCTGCTCGACGACTGCGCCGTCCTTCATCACGTACACGTCGTCCGCGACCTTCCTGACGACCGGCAGATCGTGCGTGATGAACACGTATCCGATGCCGAGGCGCTCCTTGATGTCGACCATCACCCGCAGGACGCCGGCCTTCACCGACGCGTCGAGCGCGGAGACGGCCTCGTCGGCGATGATGATCCGGGGTTCGAGCGCCAGGGCGCGCGCGATCAGCACGCGCTGCCGCTGGCCGCCGGAGAGCTCGTGAGGGAAGCGGTCCAAGAACACCTCTGCCGGCGTCATCCCCACCTGCTCCAGCACGGTTCGGACTCGGGAGCGGACGCCGTCATCCGTCCGCTCGATCCTGTGGAGCCTGATCACCTCGCCGATCGCCCTGGCGACGGTCTTCCGCGGATTGAGCGAACCGGAGGGATCCTGCAGCACCGCCTGCACGCTGCGGCGGAACGCCCGTCCGTCCTCCCCGCGCAGCCGACCGACAGGGGCGCCGTCGAGCGTGACCTCGCCCGAGCTCGCCGGCATCAGTCCGAGCAGGATCCGCGCCAGCGTGCTCTTCCCGCTGCCGCTCTCCCCCACGATCGCGACGAAGCGGCCGGGTTCGGCCCGCAGCGTCACGTCGTCGACGGCGCGCACTGCAGAGCGCGATCGGCGGCCGCCGAACACCTTCGTGACGTTCCTCGCCTCAAGCAGCACGGTCGGCCTCCTCGCGCAGCTCGGCCCTGAGCCCCGGCGGGATCGAGTACAGCTCCGTGCCGTCGTCGCTGAGACTGCGGACGCTGCGCAGCAGCGCGCGCGTGTAGGGATGCTCCGGCGCGTCGATCAGGCGGCGCGTCGGCCCCGACTCGACGATCCGGCCCGCGTACATCACGTACAGCCGGTCGGTCATGCCCGCGACGACGGCCATGTCGTGCGAGATGAGCAGGAGCGACGTCCCGAGCTCCGACACCGTCTCGTCGAGCGTGCGCAGGACGCGCAGCTGAACCGTCGCATCGAGCGCCGTCGTCGGCTCGTCGGCGAGCACCAGCTCCGGCTTCTTCGCGATCGCAATCGCGATCAGCACGCGCTGCCTCATGCCGCCGGACAGCTCGTGCGGGTAGGCCCTGGCGACCTGCTCCGCACGGTCGAGGCCGGCCTGGCTGAGGAAGTCGTGCACTGCCGCCGCGCGCGCCGTCCTGTCGCGTCTCACGGCGGGCGGGAGCGACTCGGCGACCTGGGCGCCGACGCGCATCGTCGGGTTCAGGAACGTCAGCGGGTCCTGGAAGATCATCCCGACTCGTGAGCGCCGGACGTCGGCCCAGCGCGCTTCCTCCGCCCCGATCATCTCCGCGCCGTCGATGCGCAGCGATCCGGTGACGCGCACCCTGGGGCTCTCGGGCAGCAGCCCGGCGATAGCGCGCCCCGTCACCGACTTGCCGGAGCCCGACTCTCCGACGAGCCCGACCCGCTCCCCGCGGCCGATCGAGAGCGTCACCCCTCTCACCGCCTCGACCTCGTCGCGCTCGCCGGTCGGCAGCGTCACCCTGAGGTCCTCCGCATCGATGAGGGGCGTCTCGCCCCGTGCCTGCGCGTGCGTCGTTCTCTTCGTCACTTCACCCGTCCGATCGTGGGGTTGTAGGCGTCGTTGAGCGCGTCGCCGATCAGGTTGACCGCGAGCACCACGAGGAAGATGCAGGCGCCGGGGAACAGCGCGAGCCACCAGCCGTCCTGGATGTGCGACTGCGCAGAGTTCAGCAGCGCGCCCCAGCTGGGATTCGACGGGTCGCCGATGCCGAGATAGGCGAGGCCCGATTCGATCAGGATCGCGCGGCCCACCGTCATGCTCGTCGCCACCAGCACCGGAGGCATGGCGTTCGGGATGACGTCGGACCAGAGGATCCGCAGCCCTCGGAACCCCGCGGCCCGCTGCGACTCGATGTAGCCGAGCTCCGCGATCCGCATCGCCTCGCCCCGCACGATGCGCGCGACGCCTGGCCACATGGTGACCGCGAGGATCGCGACGATGATCCAGATGTTCGCGCCGAGCAGCGCCGCGGAGACCAGCGCCAGCACGATGCCGGGAAGGACCTGGAAGAACTCGGCCAGCTTCACCATCACGGTGTCCGCGATGCCGCCGAAGAACCCGGCGACCCCGCCGACGATGAGCCCGACGGTGAGGCAGAGCGCCGCGACCGCAAAACCGACGAGGAGCGACACCCGGCCGCCGTGCACGACGCGGGCGAGGTAGTCGCGCCCCAGCATGTCGGTGCCGAGCAGGTGCTCGCCGCTCGGCGGCAGCAGCTTCGGATAGCTCGTCGCCAGCGGGTCGGCGACGAACACGGGCCCGATGATCGCGGCGAGGGCGAACAGCACGAGGAGCGAGCCGAAGACCGCGATCACCGGGCGGCGCAGCAGCGCCCGGGCCGGCGAGCGGCGCGCCGTCCGCACCGCCAGCGGCGCGGTCAGCGCTGCTGGGGGCTGCGCGGGTGCCTCGACGGTCATGTCGTCTCCTTCTGTCGGGGGCTGAATCTCGCGCGCAGGCGCGGATCGATCACGCCGTAGAGCAGGTCGGTGATGATGTTGACCACGATGATCACCGCGGTCAGCACGATGACCACACCGAGGATCACCATGTTGTTCTGCCGCTGGATCGCGTCGACGAACAGCAGGCCCATGCCGGGCCAGCCGAACACGCGCTCGACGAGCACCGAACCGGCGAGCACGAAACCGAGGCTGTATCCGGCGACCGTCACCATCGGCAGGAGCGCGTTCGGAAGCGCGTGGCGCCAGAGGATCTGGCCGGACGTCAGCCCCTTCGAGCGCGCGGTGTCGATGAAGTCCTGACCGAGCGCCTCGATCATCGAGGAGCGCATGATCCGCGCCTTGTAGGCCAGCTCGCTCGTCGCCATGGCGATCACGGGGAGCACCATGTACTCGATCGCGATCCCCGACTGCCCGTACGGGCTCTTGCCCTGGGTCGGCAGCCACCCGAGCCCGATGGAGAAGATCAGGATGAGCACCATGCCGAACCAGAAGTTCGGGATCGAGAACAGCCCCACCGCCGTACCGGAGATGCCGGCGTCCAGCCAGCGCTTGCGCGTCCGGGCGGCGATCGCGCCGAGCACGATGCCGCCGACCGTCGAGATCACGAACGACGGCAGCGCGATCGCCAGCGTGTTGCCCGCCCGCGACAGGATCAGTCCGAGGACTGGTTCGTTGTTGGTGCCGAACGAGTAGCCGAGGTCGCCGGTGAAGACGTTGCCGAGGTAGAGCAGGTAGCGCTCGGCCACCGGCTTGTCGAGGCCGTAGGCGGCCGTGATCCGTTCGCGGAACTCGTCGGACAGCGGCACATCGCCGACGAGCGTCTGCACGGGGTCGCCCGGCGCGAGCTCGAGCAGGAAGAAGAGCACAGTGATGACCGCGACGAAGACGAGCAGCGAGTTCACCACGAGCTTGGCGATGTGGACGAGCAGGGCGCTCATGGGCGCCCTCCTCGTCCGATGGGGCGCGCACGCATAGGCACGTTCTCCTCGGAAATGTCGTGGGGCGCGCGCTCCGCGCGCCCCTCCCGATCGCCTCTGACCGGGAGTTCGACCATCGTGGCGGCGGCCGCAGAGCGCATCGTTTCGAGCTTCCACGCGACGGAACCCGGCATCGCGCCACCCCTCTGCTCCCGCGCGGAAGCCGTGCGGAAGCGCGCGACAGTGCGCGACAGCGCACGCCCGTCCGCGGCGGCGGAGGGGCCGGCTCGCTGCAGGCGACGGGGCGCGGGCAGCTGTGCGCGGCCCGCGCCCGCGCCCGCGCACAGCGGTCAGGCCAGCCCGGCCCTCCGGCGGTTGAAGTCGATCGTGCGCTGGTCGGGGCGCGCGTCCCTGGGCCGGAGCCCGGCGCCGATGCGCTTGGCCGTCATCCGCACCATGTCGGCCAGCTCGCGTGCGCCGCCTCGGCGCATGTCGAACACCACGCCGACCGCCGCGATGACCTCGCCGTCCGCACCGGTGATCGGCGCGGCGACCGAGCCCGCCCCCTCCGCGACCGCGCGCTCGGCGAGCGCGTAGCGGCGCAGCCGCACGCGCTCGAGGATGCGCCTCAGCTCATCCGGCCGCGTCGGTGTTCCCGAGGCGAAGCGCCGAAGCGGGCGCGTGAGGAAGTCGTCTACGGTCGTCGGATCGGAGAACGCCAGCAGCACGAGGCCCGTCGCGGTCAGGTGCAGCGACAGCCTCCCGCCCATCCGGTTCTCGCCCGTGTAGTTGGGGTGGGCGCGCAGCGCCTCGAGGTACATCACCTCGTCGCCGTCGCGCGCCGCCAGGTGCACCGTGAGCCCGGTTGCGTTGTGGAGGTCGATCAGATGAGGCATCGCCGAGTCGCGCAGGCCGAGATCCGAGGTCGAACCCGCGGCGAGGTCGACGAACTTCCGGCTGAGCCGGTAGCGGCCCTGGTCGTCGATCTCGAGTCCGCCCCACATCATCACCTCGCCCACCAGCCGGTGAGTGGTGGACAGCGGAAGATCGGCGTCGCGGCTGATCTCGGTGAGCGTCAGCGCTCCCCGTCCGTGCGAGAACGCCGCGAGCAGCGAGAGCACGCGACCGGCCGCCGTACGCCGCGCGGTGCTCGGCTCTGGTCCGCGTCGCACGAACGGATCGGTCATGATGCCTCGCCTCTGGTGCGCCTGCCGCGTCACCGTCCGCGGGCACGGCGCCGTGCCCGCACTGCGTTCATCCTGCCCGCCCATCGGCCGCCGAGAGGGCGGCGCTTTCACACTGCGAAAGGCTCGAGGACCCCCGGATGAACGACGTTCAGTAGGCTGGGGGCATGCGGCCGCCCCTTGATCTCGAGCACATCGTGACGCGCGCGCTCGCCCTGCTCGACGCATACGGCCTGGCCTCGCTCACGATGCGCTCGCTCGCCGACGATCTCGGCATCCGCCCGAGCGCGCTGTACTGGCACGTCGAGAACAAGCAGACCCTGCTCGCCGCCGTGGCCGACCGCATCGTCTCCTCGGCCTCGGCCTCGGCGGAGCTGGGGGTCGGGGTCGGGGCCGCGGCGCGCGCCGTCCGCGCGGCGCTGCTCGCGCACAGGGACGGCGCGGAGGTCGTGCTGAGCTCGGCCGCCCTCGGCCTCGGCGGCCTCGGCGTCGCCGAGCGGATGCGCGACGCCCTCGGCGGAGACGGGCAGGAGCTGGCGGCTCAGGTGCTCGCTCAGTTCGTGCTCGGGCACGCGTCGTTGGTCCAGCAGCGCATCCAGGCGGCGACGCTCGGCGCGTACGACGCCGATCCGGATGCGGTGGCGCACGAGTTCGACGAGCAGTTCGACGCGGGAATCGACGCGCTCACTCGCGGGCTGGCGATCACCGCGCGCTGAGCTCCCGCAGGTCAGAAGCCCTCGGGCAGCTCCAGCGTCACGTAGTGCACGCCGTCATACGTCACTCTGACGACATCGAGCTCGGCGCCCGCCGCCGTGAGCACGGTGAACGAATTCGTCCACTCCCCCTCCGGCCCTTCCACCGCGGATCCCGTCTCGTCGAGCGCCGTGCACGCCGGCCGCTGGCTCAGAGGGTCGTATGCCTCGCCGTAGCGCGCACCGTCGGACCCGACGATCATCAGCGTGCAGTACGTCTCGACCGGCTGCGGCGCCTCGAAGCCGAGCGTGACCTCGTACGCGTTCGTGTCGTCCGGCAGCGGCGACTCGGAGAAGCCGTCGTCGAGCACCGCGAGCCGGTCGATGTCGACGAGAGCGACCCCGATGGATACGGGCTCCTCCTCGCTGACGAGCGCGTCCTCCTCGAGGAGGTCGAAGTACGGCGGCACCCCGGTGAGGACCGCGGCCTCGCCCGCGGGCACCCTGGCGTCCTCGACGCGCAGGTCACTCGTCCACCAGTAGTCGACGAGCCGGTCGCCTGCGGCTGCGAAAGTCACCAGCAGCGCCAGCGGCAGGGCGAACACCGCGATGCGGTTGCGGCGCCACCATGTCGGCGGCATCGGCGCGGTATCCGGCGACTGTTCCTGCGGCGCCGCGGCGGGCGGCGGGGCGAGGGGCTGGGGCATCGTCATGGCGTCACCTCCACCGGCTCGGTGTCGTACGGGTAGTCATCGGGAAGCGACGCCGGCAGCACGGCGTCGCGCGACGAGAGATCGGCGGCGCGCGCCGCATCGATCTCGAGGTCGATCTCCGCCGTCTGATCCCGCCGATCGAGATCGGAGTCGGGGTCGCCGCGGCTCACCAGCAGCGTCGCTCCGGTCAGCTGATCGTCCGGCACCTCGATGCAGGCCATCCAGTACGCGCGCACGCCGGTCGCCAGGGAGGCGCTGCTGCCGCATCCTGTGCGATTGCTCGACGACGGCAGATACTCGGTGCCGTCTGCTGCGCGCAGCCGCAGCCCGGAGATCAGGAGCGCGCGCTCCGGCGCGATCAGCTCGAGGTCGACCACCAGGAACGTGGCCGTCGTCGTCTCGATCTCGTCCCGCTGTGCGAGCGCATTCGTGGCGCGCACATCGACCACATCGATGTCGGCGTAGTCGAGGTGCACGGTTCCGTCGGAGACCGCGGAGCGCACGGGGAACGCGGCGGACGACGCCTGCGACTCCGAGAGCTGGTCGCTCACGACGCGGCCGAGCGCGAGCGCGAGCACGAACAGCACGACGATGACGATCACGGATGCGCCTGGCCGGGACAGCAGGCGGCTGATCCGCTCCTGTGCCGTCACGACGCCGGCTCCTCGTTCGCGTCGACCGGCACGACCACAGTGCGCACGACGCGATCGGTCCTCGCCCACCGACGGTCGTCGAGCGTGAGAGGGTCCTCCTCGACCCACCGCAGATCGGTGAACCCGATCGTCGCCTCGTCGCCCGACCAGGCCGCGTCCTGCGCCCAGCCGTACGTGCCGACGACGGTGACGCCGGGGTTCAGCACGCTGACGAGGTGGCCGTCCCTGCTGAAGAACGACGCGCCATCGGTCTCCTCGTTCGCGTCCGGCACGATTCCGGCGTCGGCCGGCGAATGCACGGCGCCGCCAGCGACGACGGCGAGCCACGGCTGATCGCCGACGTTCGTGATCTCGATCTCGACGACGAGCCCGCGCACGGCCGGGTCGGTCTCGCCGTCATCGGTGCGGGGCAGGTACACCCCCTCCGGCTCGGCGGTGGGATGCGCGCCCGTCACGACGTACTCGAAGTCTCCGATGCGGAACGACTCGCCCACGGCGGCCGGCGTCGCCTCGGCCGGCCTGGCGTCCTGGAACCACCCGATCAGCGCGAACAGCGCCATCAGCACGGCGAAGGCGCCGACGATGCTCGTGACCACGATGACGGCGCGGCGCCGCAGCCGCGGGGAGAAGCTGCTGGCGAGGCTCACGGAGCGTCCTCCCCGTGCCGCGGCGCGCCCGCGGCGGCCGGCGACAGCTCGTCGGCGCCGACGGCCTCGGGTGCGGCGGCGGCAGCGGAGGCAGGTGCCGCATCGCCGTCCGGAGCCCGCACAGGCTCGTCGGATCCGCCCATCGCGACGAAGGCGTCGAGCGCGGCGACGACGATCGGCGCAGTCAGCATCAGCTGCAGGGCGAGGCCGATCGCCTCCTCCCAGGGCGAGAAGGCGAGGAACGTCCACGTATCGGTCGGGCCGACGACCCAGCGGCAGACCCAGCTGACCGCGGCGGGGGCGAGGTTCGGGACGAGGAACAGGAAGCAGAACGACAGCACGGGGATGAAGCCGGCCCGCAGCACCAGTCCGATGCCGCCGAAGAAGGCGCCCCACCGACTGCCGACGTCGGCGAGGAAGCTCTCGCCGGCGCTCCGCACGCCCTCCGGCACGATGCGCGCGACCCGTCCGAGCGCGGGGTGATCGCCTCCCGCCGGGGGCACCAGCTTGTGACCGACGATGACCGAAGCGACGACGAGCCAGGCGATCGGCACGACGATGACCGGCCCGAACGATCCGAACAGCCCGAGCACGAGCCCCATCGACTCGTCGAGGCGCGCGCCCACCCATCCGAACGAATCGACGAGGCCGTGCCACGAGTCGATCACCGCCGCGACGAACTTCCGGGAGAGGAACCAGTTGGCGACCTCCTGCATGCCCGCCTCGATCTGATTCGAGACGTAGATCGTCCAGAACAATTCGATGAAGGCGCCGAGGAACGCGATGCCGACGAATCGCCACACGCGCTCCGCGCGACCGAGCAGCCACCGCACGATCACCGCGACCAGCACGATCGCGAGCACCGCCCAGAGCGGATTCCCGAGCTGCAGCCTCGACCCGAGGTCGATGCCGTCGGCCGAGCCGAAGTCGTTGAACACCTCGTCGGCCGCGGCGGTGTTGAGGAAGCGGTTCCGGTCCTCCTCCAGCAGCCGGTACGACTGGTACACGGCGAGGAACGGCACCAGCACCGATACCGCCACGTCGACCAGGCGCTGGTCGCGGCCGGAGCTCGGATTCGACGGCGCATCGGCCGAGATCGCCGCGCGCAGCCGCGGCAGGTCGCGGGCGCACAGGCGCAGCATGTACACCATCGGCAGGAGGTACCCGAGGGGCGCGAACACCAGCAGCACCTGCGCGAACCACGGCAGGATGTTGCTCAGCCAAACGGCGGCCCAGATGACGCCGTTGCGGAAGGCGACGCCGAGCAGCGCCGCGGTGAGCAGCTTCGGCCAGTGCCTGCCGATGAGCCGCGCGGCGGAACCGACGGAGGCGAACACGTCGATCCACGCGCGCTGCCTCGTCCGCTCCCCCGTCGCCACGGATCCATCCTGCCGCAACAGCGCGCAGAACGCGTCATGCCCCGCCACAGGGCGGGGCATGACGCGTTCGGGAAACGAATCAGATCGAGAAGCCGAGCGCGCGCATCATGTCGCGGCCGTCGTCCGTGATCTTCTCGGGACCCCACGGCGGCATCCAGACCCAGTTGATCCGGAACCGCGCGACGACGCCGTCGAGCGCCTGGCCGGTCTGCTCCTCGAGCACGTCGGTGAGCGGGCAGCCGGCGCTGGTGAGCGTCATGTGGATCACGAGCGCGTCGTTCTCGTCATCCCAGCTGAGGTCGTAGATAAGACCGAGGTCGACGATGTTCACGCCGAGCTCCGGGTCCATCACGTCCTTGAGAGCCTCGGTGACCTCGTCGTGCAGGTCGGAGGAGAGCGTTGCCGTCATCGGTCTCGCCTACGCCTCGATCGGCGCGTCGGCCGGGAGGTAGTCGGCGTAGCCGGCCTCCTCGAGGCGCTCGGCGAGCTCTGGGCCGCCCTCTTCGACCACGCGGCCCTTGACCATCACGTGCACGAACTCGGGCTTGATGTAGCGGAGGATGCGCGTGTAGTGCGTGATCAGCAGCACGCCGAGACCCGTGGTCTCGCGCGAGCGGTTCACGCCCTCCGAGACGATCTTCAGCGCGTCGACGTCGAGGCCCGAGTCGGTCTCGTCGAGGATCGCCAGCTGGGGCTTCAGCAGCTCGAGCTGCAGGATCTCGTGGCGCTTCTTCTCGCCGCCCGAGAAGCCCTCGTTCACGTTGCGCTGGGCGAACTTCGGATCCATCCGGAGGTTCTTCATGCCCTCCTTGACGTCCTTCGTCCAGTGCCGGATCGACGGCGCCTCGCCGTCGATCGCGGTCTTCGCGGTGCGCAGGAAGTTCGTCACCGTGACGCCGGGGATCTCCACGGGGTACTGCATCGCGAGGAACAGACCGGCGCGGGCGCGCTCGTCGACGCTCATCTCGAGCACGTCTTCGCCGTCGAGGGTGATAGTGCCGCTCGTGACGGTGTACTTGGGGTGGCCGGCGATCGTCGACGCGAGGGTCGACTTGCCGGAGCCGTTCGGGCCCATGATCGCGTGGACTTCGCCGCTGCGCACGGTGAGGTCGACGCCGTTGAGGATCGGGATCGTGCCCTCGTCGGTCTCGACCGTGACAAAGAGGTCGCGGATTTCGAGAACAGCCATGTCAGACTTCCTTCTTCACGTTGGGGTCGATGAGCACGTCGTCGCCGTCGATCTGCACGGCGTATACGGGGACGGGCTCGTAAGCGGGGAGGTTGAGGGGCTGGCCGGTCTTCAGCGAGAACGCCGAACCGTGTGCCCAGCACTCGAGGGTCTCACCCTCGACGAACCCCTCGGACAGCGAGATCTCGCCGTGGGTGCAGGTGTCGCCGATCGCGTGGATGTCGCCGTTCGAATCGAGGACGACGGCGATCGGCACGCCGTCGGCCTCCACGCGCAGCGCCTCGTCCTGGACGAGCTCGCTCTTCGCGCACACGCGGACTGCGCTCATGCGCCGACTCCTTCGGCGATCTCGCGCTCGATGTCGGCGATCAGGGTCGACTGCAGCTCGGGAACCTGGATCTTCTGCGGGATCTCGGTCAGGAAGCCCAGCACGATCAGGCGGCGCGCCTCGACCTCGTCGATGCCGCGCGCCTGCAGGTAGAACAGCTGCTCGTCGTCGAAGCGGCCCGTCGCGGACGCGTGACCAGCGCCCTTGATGTCGCCGGTCTTGATCTCGAGGTTCGGGATCGAGTCGGCGCGCGCGCCGCTCGTGAGCAGCAGGTTGCGGTTCGCCTCGTAGGAGTCGGTGCCCGTCGCATCGGGGCCGATCAGCACGTCGCCGATCCACACGGCGCGGGCCGTCGCACCCTGCAGCGCGGTCTTGTAGAGCACGTCGCCCGTCGTGTCAGCGCCCTTGTGGTGCAGGTACACCTGGCTCTCGAGGTGCTGGTCGCTGTCGCTGTAGCTGAGGCCGTACAGGCGCCCCTCGGCGCCCCGGCCCGCGAGCTCGACGTTGGGGTTGACGCGCACGGCTCCGCCGCCGAAGCTCACGACGAAGTGCGTGAGCGACGCGTCGCGGTCGACGCGCGCCTGATGGGCGGCCGCGTGCACCGCGTCGTCGTCCCACTTCTGGACCGTGATCACCGTGAGGTTCGAGCCGTCGCGCGCGATGATCTCGACGTTCTGGTTGTAGGCCGCGCTTCCGGTGTGGCTGAGCACCACCGTCGCGGTCGAGAGGGGCTCGGCCTCGATCACGATGTGCGCATCGGCGCGGAGCCCCGCCCCGTTGCCGGTGATGTCGAGCACGATCGGCTCGGCGGCCTCGACCTCGCGGGGCACGCGGATGTGCAGCGCTGCCGCGGCGCTCTGCCAGGCGACAGCGGCAGTGAGGTCCTCCGGCTCGAAGAACTCGCCGCGCGGCGCCTCGCCGATCGCGAGGTCGGATGAGCGGTACTCCTCACCGGACGAGAACGCGTAGCTCACGCCCTCGGCGCCGGCGGCCGGGGCGAACAGGCCGGACATGCGCGCCAGCGGCGTGTGCTTCCAGTTCACCTCGCGACCGGTCGGCGTACCGAAGTCGGCAGGGTCGAACGAGCGGGGGCGCTCCGAGCGGGTCTGCACCGGGACGAAGGTCTCGTCCTCGGGGGCGATCAGCACGGTCGCGGGGTCGCGATGGGCGTGCTCGTCCTGCGCCGCGGTCGGCGCCTGGGTCGTCTCTGCCATGTCAGCCGACGGATCCTTCCATGCCCATCTCGATGAGCTTGTTGAGTTCGAGGGCGTACTCCATCGGGAGCTCGCGAGCGATCGGCTCGATGAAGCCGCGCACGATCATCGCCATCGCCTCGGTCTCCTCGAGGCCGCGGCTCATCAGGTAGAAGAGCTGCTCCTCGCTGACCTTCGACACCGTCGCCTCGTGCCCGAGCACGACGTCGTCGACGCGGATGTCGATGGCGGGATACGTGTCGGAGCGCGACTTGGTGTCGACCAGCAAGGCGTCGCAGACGACGGAGTTCGCCGAATGATGGGCGTTCTCATCGACGCGGACCTCGCCGCGGTAGCCGGCGCGGCCGCCTCCGCGGGCGATCGACTTCGAGACGATCGACGACTGCGTGTACGGCGCCATGTGGATCATTTTGGCGCCGGCGTCCTGGTGCTGGCCGGGCCCGGCGAAGGCGACGGAGAGGGTCTCGCCCTTGGCGTGCTCGCCGACGAGGTAGATCGACGGGTACTTCATCGTCACCTTGGAGCCGATGTTGCCGTCGACCCATTCCATGGTCGCGCCCTCGTGGGCGACGGCACGCTTGGTGACGAGGTTGTAGACGTTGCTCGACCAGTTCTGGATCGTCGTGTAGCGGACGCGCGCGTTCTTCTTCACGATGATCTCGACGACGGCCGAGTGCAGCGAGTCGCTCTTGTAGATCGGCGCGGTGCAGCCCTCGATGTAGTGCACGTAGCTGTCTTCGTCGGCGATGATCAGCGTGCGCTCGAACTGGCCCATGTTCTCGGTGTTGATCCGGAAGTAGGCCTGCAGCGGGATCTCGACGTGCACGCCCTTGGGCACGTACACGAACGAGCCGCCCGACCAGACGGCGGTGTTCAGCGCGGCGAACTTGTTGTCGCCCGACGGGATGACGGTGCCGAAGTACTCCTCGAAGAACTCGGGGTGCTCGCGCAGCGCCGTGTCGGTGTCCATGAAGATGACGCCCTGCTCCTCCAGGTCCTCGCGGATCTGGTGGTAGACGACCTCGGACTCGTACTGCGCGGCGACGCCGGCGACGAGGCGCTGACGCTCGGCCTCGGGGATGCCGAGCTTCTCGTACGTGTTCTTGATCTCGTCGGGAAGCTCTTCCCAGCTCTCGGCCTGCTTCTCGGTCGAGCGCACGAAGTACTTGATGTTGTCGAAGTCGATCTCGCTGAGGTCGGCGCCCCAGGTCGGCATCGGCTTCTTCCCGAAGAGCTTGAGGGCCTTGAGGCGGGTCTTGAGCATCCACTCCGGCTCGTTCTTCAGCCCGGAGATGTCGCGCACGACGTTCTCGTTCAGGCCGCGCCTCGCGCTCGCTCCGGCGGCATCCTGATCATGCCAGCCGAACTCGTACACCCCCAGACCTTCCAGCTCCGGGCGGTCGATCAGCACATCGGACATGATGTCTCAACTCTCCTCGTCGGCCCCGCATCGGTATCATCCGGCCCGCCCCATGGAGTTGGAGGCGATGTGTGGGGCCCGGTTTCGGGCACGTTCTCGCGTACCTTCACTATGGCAGGATCGCGCGTGCCTGGCACGCGTAATCCGTAACGGTTCAAGTCTAGCGCGTCGAGCCGCCGACGAGGCCGGTGCGCCGCGGCGGCGGGGCGCCGCACGCTCACGTACGTCGCAGGTTGCGCGGCTACGCTTCAGGCTTGTGACCGTCTCCCCCGCACTCAGGATCTTCGCGTGGCTCTCGTTCCTCGCCGAGGTCATCATCATCGGCACGGGAGGCGCGGTGCGCCTGACGGGATCGGGCCTCGGCTGCGATCAGTGGCCGCTGTGCACGCCCGGATCGCTCGTGCCGACGGCGGAGCAGGGCTTCCACGGCATCATCGAGTTCGGCAACCGCACCATGACCGGCGCCGTCGGCATCGTCGCGCTCGTCGTGCTGTTCCTCGTCCTGCACGCGACCGCTCGTTGGCGCGCCGTCGTGCCCGCCGCCCTGTTCGCGGTCGGCGGCGTCGTGACGGCCGGCGCGTCCTACGCCGTCCTCAACATGATCGGCGCGAGCGGCGTCGGCTCGGTCGTGATGTCGGTCGTCCTCCTGCTGGCGGTTCTCGCCGGCGCCGCGGTCTCGATCGCGACCGCTCGCGCGAGGCGGGACCTCGTCGTGCTCGCCTGGCTCGTCCTGATCGGCGTCATGGCGCAGGCGGTCGTCGGCGGCAGCGCGGTGCTCACCGGCCTCAACCCGTTCATCGTCGGCTTCCACTACGCGTCGTCGCTGACGCTCGCGTGCATCACCGCCGCGTTCCTCGTGCGCCTGAGCGCGACACCGGGACCGCGCGAGCTCGCCGTGCCGCGGCCCTTCGCCGCGCTCGTCCACTCGACCTCGCTCGTGCTCGCCGTGACGATCTTCTTCGGCGTGCTCACCACCGCGAACGGCCCGCACTCGGGCGACGAGAACGTCGTGCGCAACGGATTCGACGCCACGTGGCTCGCCCACGTGCACTCCTGGCCCGGATACATCCTGTTCGCGCTCGCCCTCGCGCTCGTCGTGATCTCGTACGCCAAGCGGCTTCCGACGCGCGGCTGGTCAGCGGCCTTCCTGGCCGTCCTCGTCCTGCAGATCGCCGTCGGCGTCTGGCAGGCCCGCGCCGCGCTCCCGCCGCTGCTGGTCGGCATCCACATGGTGGTCGCCGCGCTGGCCGCCTCCGCGTTCGTCGTGATGGTGCTCCGGATGAAGCGGCCGAGCCGCGCCGACCTGCCGGCCGAGCAGGCGGTCGCCGCCCGCTGATCGCGAGCGGCGCGGCGGCTCAGCCGCGGCGGCCGTGCGCTGCGCGCTTCCGGCCCCGCTGGTCGACCAGCGCGACGACCAGCGCCGCGGCCACGCAGACCGCAGCGGCGACGAGACCAGCGGTGTACGCGCCGTGGTACACGGCGGTGTCCCCGGGCTCGGGATCGCTCGCGGAGATCGTCGAGTAGAACAGCGACAGCCCGATCGCCGTGCCGACGGCGTTCCCGATGCGCTGCCCCAGCTGGCCGACCGAACCGGCGAGGCCGCCCTCCCTGGTGGGGATCTCTGCGAGCGTCAGCGTCTGGTTCGGCGAGATGACGAATCCGCCGCCCGCACCGCCGAAGGCCAGGACGAGCGCCATCAGCCACGGGACGACCTCGTCGTCGGCGAACCGGGCGATCAGAGCGAGACCGACGATCGCGATCAGCACCATGACGAGGCCTGCGACGACCAGCGCGCGCCCGAAGCGGCCGACGAGCCGCCCGCCGAGCCACGAGGTGAAGGCGCTCAGCAGCGCGAAGCCGATCGTCACCATGCCGGCGAACACGGGAGCGATGCCGAGACCGATCTGCAGGAACAGCGCGGTGAGGATGAACACGGTGGGCAGGCCGGCGAAGTAGAGCAGCTGCAGGATGTTGCCGTTGCGCCACGACGTCACGCGGAACAGCCTGAGCGGCACGAGGGGCGACTTGCCCCGCGCTGCGTAGCGCGCCTCCCACCAGACGAATGCGGCGCAGGCCGCCGCGAACGGCAGCAGCAGCCACCATCTGGCCGGCGAATCGCTCGACGTGCCCGTCGTGAACAGGAACGGCGTCATCAGGAACACCACGGCCAGACCGAACAGCGTGAGGCCGACGGGGTCGAGCTCGAGCGGCGCTCCGGATGGTCGTCGCACTTCCGGCAGCAGCAGGATCGCCCCGAGCAGCACGATCAGACACAGCGGCAGGTTGATCCAGAAGATCAGCCGCCAGCCGTTGACCTCGCCGCCCAGCGCGATCAGCAGTCCTCCGAGCGTCGGTCCGAACGCGGTGGCGATGCCGACCGTCGCGCCGAAGAGTCCGAAGGCGACGCCGCGCTCCCGTCCGGTGAACAGCTGCTGGATCGTGCCCATCACCTGCGGCATCTGCACGCCGGCGGCGACGCCCTGCACGAATCGGGCGGCCACCAGCCACCAGATGTTCGGGGCGACGGCGCACAGCACGCTCGCCGCGGCGAAGCCACAGAGCCCGACGATCATCAGCGTGCGGCGCGAGCGCTGGTCGCCGATCCGGCCGAAGGGGACGAGCCCGAGACCGAACGCGAGGATGTAGCCGGAGACCACGAGCTGGAGCTCGGTCGAACCGCCGCCCAGCGCCTTCTCGATGGACGGCAGACCGACGTTGACCTTCGAGATGTCGAGGATCGTGAACGCGGCGACCCCCACGCAGACCCAGAACGCGCGCCAGCGCTGGCGATCGTCGATGGGGATCGACCGCGTGCCGACGGGCGGCTCCGACCCGGAGGTCACGCGGCGCTCATCAGAACGGGAGCAGCGGGTCGATCGCGACCGCGACGAACACCAGGGTCAGGTAGGTGATCGAGGCGTGGAACACGCGCATCGGGCCGGCGACCTCGCCCTTGACGGTGCGGTTGTACAGGCGGTGCGACTCGTACAGGAACCACGCGCCGAACACGACGGATGCCGCGGAGTACACGATGCCCATGCCGGCGACCGGGATCAGCAGCAGCGAGCAGGCGACGGTCGCCCAGGCGTAGAGGATGATCTGCAGGCCGACCTGCACGCCGTTGCGGGTGGCGCCGAGCATCGGCACCTCCGCCTCGGAGTAGTCGGCAGCGTACTTGATCGACAGCGGCCAGTAATGGGGCGGCGTCCACAGGAACACCAGCACGAACAGCACGATGGCCGGCCAGTCGAGCGAGTTCGTCACGGCGGCCCAGCCGATGACCACCGGGAAGCAGCCGGCGATGCCGCCCCACACGATGTTCTGCTCGGTGTGGCGCTTGAGGATGAGGGTGTAGACGACGACGTAGAAGAAGATCGCGGCGACCGAGAGGCCGGCCGTGAGCAGGTTCGTCGTGAGCAGGAACCATGCGGTCGAACCGATCGCCAGCGACCACGCGAAGATCAGCGCGCCGCGGGGCGAGATCTCGCCCGTCACGAGCGGGCGGTTCTTGGTGCGCTGCATGTGCGCATCCATGTCGCGGTCGATGTACATGTTGAAGGCCGCGGCGGAGCCGGCGCTTCCGATGCCTCCGATGACGGTCGCGAGCACCAGCCACAGGTTCGGCAGGCCGTCGGCCGCCAGGAACATGACAGGCACCGTGGAGACGAGGAGGAGCTCCATCACGCGGGGCTTCATCAGCGTCACATAAGCACGCACGGTGCCCCGGATATCCCTGTCGGTGCGGTGGTGTGAGACGGCAGTCGACATCGCACGTCCCTTCTCACTCGTAGCTGCACAGACCTCGTCAGTCTAGTTCATCCGCCGCCTGTGAGTGCCTTCAGGATCCGCCGTGCGCCGGCGCTCCGCCCGCCGATCCCCCACCAGTGTTTCGCTGCGTAACATCCGCGTCACACGTGCGTGACCGCTCGGTCGCGCACCTGACTAGACTGGGAGGCGCACGAGCGCCCCGACGCCGTTCCCGTGCGCCCGTCGGGCGCGATCGGCCGGAGCGCGCAACACCACCATGAAGGGCGGCCCGGTGACGGAACTGCGTTGGGACTCGATTGACGGAAGGGCCGTCAACACGGCCCGCGTACTGGCAGCAGACGCTGTGGAGAAGGTCGGAAGCGGCCACCCCGGCACCGCGATGAGCCTCGCGCCCGCGGCATACCTGCTGTACCAGCGCGTCATGAACCACGACCCCGCCGACACGAACTGGATCGGGCGCGACCGCTTCATCCTTTCTGCCGGCCACTCGTCGCTGACTCAGTACGTGCAGCTCTACCTCGGCGGATTCGGGCTCGAGCTCGACGACCTGAAGGCGTTGCGCACCTGGGGCTCGAAGACGCCCGGCCACCCCGAGTACGGCGAGACCGACGGCGTCGAGATCACGACCGGCCCGCTGGGCCAGGGCCTCGCATCGTCCGTGGGCTTCGCCTACGCGGCGCGCTACGAGCGCGGCCTGTTCGACCCCGAGGCGGCCGCGGGCGAGAGCCCGTTCGACCACTTCGTGTACGTGATCGCCGGCGACGGCGACCTGCAGGAGGGCGTCACGGCCGAGGCCTCGTCGCTCGCCGGCCACCAGCAGCTCGGCAACCTGATCGCGATCTACGACTCGAACCAGATCTCGATCGAAGACGACACGGACGTGGCGTTCACCGAAGACGTCGTGGCCCGCTACGAGTCGTACGGCTGGCAGGTGCTCACGGTCGACTGGAAGAAGACCGGCGAGTACGTCGAGGACGTCCAGGCGCTGTTCGCCGCGATCGAAGAGGCGAAGGCGACGACCGACAAGCCCTCGCTCGTCGTTCTGAAGACGATCATCGGCTGGCCCGCCCCGAAGAAGCAGAACACCGGCGGCATCCACGGCTCGGCGCTCGGCGCCGACGAGCTGGCCGCGACCAAGCAGGTGCTGGGCTTCGACCCCGAGCAGACCTTCGAGGTCGCCGACGAGGTCATCTCGCACACGCGCGAGCTCGCAGCGCGCGCTGCTGAGACGCGCGCCGCGTGGCAGCAGAAGTTCGACGCATGGGCCTCGGCCAACCCCGAGCGCAAGGCGCTGTTCGACCGCCTCGAGGCGGGCGAGGTGCCCGACGGCCTCGAGCAGGCGCTTCCGCAGTTCGAGGCCGGCAAGGCGCTCGCGACGCGCGCCGCGTCGGGCAAGGTGCTGAACGCCCTCGCTCCCGAGCTCCCCGAGCTGTGGGGCGGCTCGGCCGACCTGGCCGGCTCGAACAACACGACGATCGAGGGCGTGCCCTCGTTCAACGTGCCCGAGCACTCCACCGCGAAGTTCACGGGTTCGCCGTACGGCCGCGTGCTGCACTTCGGCATCCGCGAGCACGCCATGGGCGCGATCCTCAACGGCATCGTGCTGCACGGCAAGACCCGCGCGTACGGCGGAACCTTCCTGCAGTTCGCCGACTATATGCGCCCGGCCGTCCGCCTGGCCGCGCTGATGAACATCCCGAGCGTGTTCGTGTGGACCCACGACTCGATCGCCCTCGGCGAGGACGGCCCGACGCACCAGCCCGTCGAACACCTCAGCGCGCTGCGCGCGATCCCGAACCTCGCGGTCGTCCGCCCCGCCGACGCCAACGAGACCGCGTACGCGTGGCTCGAGGTGCTCTCGCGCCGCGGCGGCCCGACCGGGCTCGCCCTCAGCCGTCAGAACCTGACGACGTACGAACGAGGCGAGGGCGAGGCGTCGGGCGACGTGTTCGCATCGGCGGCGCTGACCCGCAAGGGCGCCTACGTGCTCGCCGAGGCTCCGAACGGCACGCCCGACGTCGTGCTGATCGCGACCGGCAGCGAGGTCGAGCTGGCCGTTCAGGCCCGCGAGACCCTCAAGGCCGAGGGCGTCAGCGCCCGCGTGGTGTCGGCTCCCTCGCTCGAGTGGTTCGCCGAGCAGAGCGACGAGTACCGCGAGAGCGTGCTGCCCGCAGCGCTGAAGGCGCGCGTGTCGGTCGAGGCCGGCATCGCGATGTCGTGGCGCGGCATCGTCGGAGACAGCGGCCGCTCGATCTCGATCGAGCACTTCGGCGCCTCCGCAGACCAGAAGACCCTCTACACGAAGTTCGGCATCACGGCGGAAGCCGTCGTCGCTGCCGCGCACGAGACCATCAAGGAGAACGCGTGACCTCCCCCACCGCTCAGCTCTCGGCCACCGGCGTCAGCATCTGGCTCGACGACCTCTCCCGTGAGCGCATCGACTCGGGCAACCTGCAGCAGCTGATCGACACCCGCGACGTCGTCGGCGTCACCACCAACCCGACGATCTTCGCCGCGGCGCTCAGCAACGGCGCGTCGTACGCGAACGCCGTCGCCGAGCAGAAGGCTGCCGGCGCATCGGTCGACGAGGCGATCGTCGCGATCACCAGCACCGACGTGCGCGATGCGTGCGACGTGTTCCGTCCGATCTACGACGCCACGAACGGCGTCGACGGCCGCGTTTCGATCGAGGTCTCCCCCGACCTCGCAGACGACACCGAGGGCACGATCGCCCAGGCGAAGCAGCTCTGGGCAGCGGTCGACCGCCCCAACGCCCTCATCAAGATCCCGGCGACCCTCGCGGGCCTCCCGGCGATCACCGAGGTCATCGGCGCCGGCATCAGCGTCAACGTCACGCTGATCTTCTCGCTCGAGCGGTACAACGCGGTCATCGATGCGTACCTGGCCGGTCTCGAGAAGGCGAAGGCCGCTGGCCACGACCTCTCGGGCATCCACTCGGTCGCGTCGTTCTTCGTGTCGCGCGTCGACAGCGAGGTGGACAACCGCCTCAAGGCCATCGGCACCGACGAGGCCACCGCGCTGCTGTCGAAGTCGGGCCTCGCGAACGCCCGCCTCGCCTTCGAGCTGTTCGAGCAGCGCTTCGCCGAGGAGGGCGCCGCGGCGCTCGTCGCGGCAGGCGCCAACGTGCAGCGCCCGCTGTGGGCCTCGACGGGCGTCAAGGACCCGTCGCTGCCCGACACGCTCTACGTGACCGGTCTCGCCACCGCAGGCACCGTCAACACGATGCCCGAGAAGACGCTCGAGGCGACCTTCGACCACGGCGTCATCACGGGCGACGAGGTCACGGGCGCCTACGCGGACGCACACGCGGTCATCGACGGCCTCGCTGCCGTCGGCGTCGACTTCGCCGACGTCACCGCCGTCCTCGAGTCGGAGGGCGTGTCCAAGTTCATCGCCTCCTGGCAGGACCTGAAGAAGGACGTCCAGACGGCGCTCGACGCCGCCTGACGCAGACCTTCACCGCACGAGGGCGGCGGCGATGATCTCGCCGCCGCCCTCGTGCCCGGGCACACCCCGCCCACGAAACTGAAGAAAACACCTGGAGTTTCATGACCGTCCCCATCTCGCGCGGCCACAACCCGCTGCGCGACGCAGACGACCTCCGCCTGAACCGCATCGCCGGACCCAGCGCGCTCGTGCTGTTCGGCGTGACCGGCGACCTCGCTCGTAAGAAGCTGCTTCCGGCTGTCTACGACCTGGCCAACCGCGGCCTGCTTCCCCCCGGCTTCGCGCTCGTCGGCTTCGCCCGGCGCGACTGGGAGGACCAGGACTTCGCGGAGGTCGTCCGCGAAGCCGTCAAGAAGGGCGCCCGCACCGAGTTCCGCGAGGAGACCTGGGAGCAGCTCTCCCGAGGCATCCGGTTCGTGCAGGGCACGTTCGACGACGAGGACGCCTACCGGCGTCTGCGCGAGACCGTCGACCAGCTCGACAGCGAGCGCGGCACGATGGGCAATCACGCCTTCTACCTCTCGATCCCGCCGAAGGCGTTCGACGCGGTCGCCCAGCAGCTGCTGAAGTCCGGCCTCGTCGACGACCGCGCGAGCGAGGACCGCTGGCGCCGCGTCGTCATCGAGAAGCCGTTCGGTCACGACCTGCAGTCGGCTCGCGAGCTCAACGACTCGCTCGAGGCCGCGTTCCCGGCTGACTCGATCTTCCGGATCGACCACTACCTCGGCAAGGAGACGGTCCAGAACATCCTGGCGCTCCGCTTCGCCAACGAGCTGTACGAGCCGATCTGGAACCGCAACTACGTCGACCACGTGCAGATCACGATGGCCGAGGACATCGGCGTCGGCGGCCGGGCCGGCTACTACGACGGCGTCGGCGCTGCGCGCGACGTCATCCAGAACCACCTCCTGCAGCTCCTCGCGCTGACCGCGATGGAGGAGCCGATCAGCCTCTCCGCCGAGCATCTGCGCGACGAGAAGGAGAAGGTCCTCGCTGCTGTTCAGCTGCCTGACGACCTCTCGACGGCGACCGCTCGCGGTCAGTACGCCGGCGGCTGGCAGGGCGGCGAAGAGGTGCCGGGCTTCCTCGACGAGGACGGCATGAACCCGTCCTCGACGTCCGAGACCTTCGCCGCGATCAAGATCGGCATCGGCACCCGCCGCTGGGCGGACGTCCCGTTCTACCTGCGCACAGGTAAGCGGCTCGGCCGCCGAGTGACCGAGATCGCCGTCGTCTTCAAGAAGGCGCCCGGTCAGCTGTTCTCGCGCCACCAGTCGTCCGAGCAGGGCCAGAACGCCCTCGTGATCCGCGTACAGCCCGACGAGGGCGTCACGCTCCGGTTCGGTTCGAAGGTTCCGGGTGCCGGCACCCACGTCCGCGACGTCACGATGGACTTCGGCTACGGCCACGCGTTCACCGAGGACAGCCCCGAGGCGTACGAGCGGCTCATCCTCGACGTACTGCTGGGCGACCCGCCCCTGTTCCCCCGCCACGAAGAGGTCGAGCTCTCGTGGCGCATCCTCGACCCCGTCGAGAAGTACTGGGCCGAGCTCGATGCGACGCCGGAAGGCGGAAAGCTCGAGCAGTACGGCCCCGGCTCGTGGGGCCCGTCCTCCGCAGACGAACTTCTTGCCCGCGACGGCCGCGTCTGGAGGCGCCCGTGATCCACGATATGCCCGACACCACCGTCTCCCGCGTCGCCAAGGCGCTCGTGAGCATGCGCGAAGAGGGCGGCGCCGTCGCCCTCGGGCGCGTGCTCACCCTCGTGATCGCCTCGCCCGGCGAGCACCACGAGGCAGCGATCGACGCCGCGAACGCGGCATCGGCAGAGCACCCGATGCGCGTCATCGTGATCCGCACCGACAAGACCGCCTCCACTCGTCTCGACGCGCAGATCCGCGTCGGCGGCGACGCCGGGGCGAGCGAGGTCATCGTGCTCGACGCGGGCGGCGAGACCGCCGTCAACAAGGAGAGCCTCGTCACCGGTCTGCTGCTGCCCGACGCCCCTGTGGTCGTCTGGTGGCCCGACCAGCCGCCGGCCAACCCGGCCGAGAGCGATCTCGGCCACATCGTGCAGCGACGCATCACCGACACGTCGACGGCAGGCAGCGACCGGCAGCGGCTCATGCAGCTCATCGAGGCGTACACGCCGGGCGACACCGACCTCGCCTGGACTCGTCTCACGCGCTGGCGCGAGCAGCTCGCGTCCGTGCTCGACCAGCCGCCGTTCGAGCCGATCACGGCGGTCGAGGTGCGCGGCGCCGCGACGTCGCCGTCGACCGCTCTGCTGGCCGGCTGGCTCGGCCTGGCGCTCGACCTCGAGGTGAAGTGGTACACCGAGTCGTCCGAGGTCTGGGACCACGGCATCCACTCGGTGCGCCTCACCCGCGCGTCCGGCGACATCGTGCTCGAGCGTCAGAACGACACCGACGCGATCCTCACCCAGCCGGGGCAGCCCGATCACGAGCTGCACCTCCCCCGGCGCAGCCTGCGCGAGTGCCTCGCCGAGGAGCTGCGGCGCCTCGACCCCGACCTGCTCTACGGCCGCGTGCTGGCCGACGGCTGGGCCAAGCTGCCCAAGCCGGAGAAGGTCTGATGTCCGGAACCGATCGGCGCATCGAGCGCGCGGCGAGCAAGGCCGACCTGGCCGAGCTCGTCGCCGCTCGCTTCGTCGACCTGCTGGTCGAGCTCACCGCTCAGCAGGACGCGGTCCACGTGTCGCTGACCGGCGGTTCGATGGGCGCGGCCGTCCTCGAACGGGTCGTCTCCCGCTCCGGCGAGTTCGACGCGGCGCGCGTGCACTACTGGTGGAGCGACGAGCGCTTCCTGCCGCGCGCCGACGCCGAGCGCAACGCCGGCCAGGCGCGAGCCGCGCTGCTCGACGTGGTCGATGTGCCGGCCGAGAACATCCACGAGCCAGCGGCGTCGGACGACGGGCTGCGCCTCGACGAGGCGGCTGTCGCCTACGCGGGCGAGCTCGCGGGCTTCGGCGCCGACGGCATCGCCGCACCGGCGTTCGACGTGTGCTTCCTTGGTGTGGGACCGGATGGCCACATCGCCTCGCTGTTCCCCGGACGCGACGAGATCGACATCGCGGACGGCACCGTGCTCGCGGTGCGGAACTCCCCGAAGCCGCCGCCCGAGCGCGTCACGTTCACGCTCCCCGTGATCAACGGCTCGCGCCGCGTGTGGCTGGTCGCCGCGGGCGACGACAAGGCGTCGGCCCTCGGCCGCGTCGTCTCCGGCGACACGGCCCTGCCGGCAGCCCGGGCCGCCGGCACGCACGAGACCGTGGTCTGGGCGGACGACGCCGCTGCGGCGGAGTTCCCCTCCGCCTGACGACGCAGGGCACAGCGAAAGGCGCCCGCATCATCCGAGGATGATGCGGGCGCCTTCTTCGTCCGTTCGCAGCGGCTAGGCGCCGCGGCGCTCGCGGAGCTTGTTCAGCGCGTCGTCGAGGAGCTCTGCAGCCTCGTCGTCGGTGCGGCGCTCCATGACATAGGCCAGGTGCGTTTTGTAGGGCTGGTTGCCGTCTGCGGCCGGCGGGTTGGCGCGGTCGCGCCCCGCCGGCAGGCCGGTCTTGGGGTGGTCGATGACCTCGGGCAGGTCGTCGTCGGTGACATCGGCCGCGAAGTAGCGCACCGTCTCGTTGCCGTTGGCGTCCCAGAAGGACACAGCGCGGCGCTCGGTCTGGTGACCGTGGTCCTGCTCCCCCATCGGCCCCGAGCCGACTCGGGTACCGCGGATCGCGCTGCCGCCGCCGGCGGCCATCAGATGACCTGGAACTTGGTCAGCAGACCGAGACCCACGATCGACAGGAACCACACGAGCGCGACGATCACCGTGATGATGTTCAGGTTGCGCTCTGCGACGCCGGACGAACCGACGGCCTGCGACATCCCGCCGCCGAACATGTCGGACAGGCCCCCGCCGCGACCGCGGTGGAGCAGGATGAAGAACGTCAGGATGAGGCTCGTGATACCGAGCAGCACCTGGAGGATGAATTCAACGACAGCCACAAGAACTCAGCTTACACGCCGACATGGCTGCGGAAGCGGATGATCGACGCGAACTCGTCGACCTTGAGGCTCGCACCGCCGACGAGCGCGCCGTCGACGTCGGGCTCGCGCATGAAGCTGGCGATGTTCGCCGCCTTCACCGAGCCGCCGTACAGGATGCGCGTCGCGGCAGCGGCCTCGTCGCCGAGCGCCTCGGCGACGACGGCGCGCAGCTTCTGCGCAACCTCCTGCGCCTGAGCGGGGGTGGCGACCTGACCGGTGCCGATGGCCCAGACGGGCTCGTACGCGACCACGATCTCTGCGCCCTTCGCGACGCCCTCGAGCGCCGCGGTCAGCTGAGCGACCGGCACGGCGCTCGCGCCGTGCTCGTCGAGCTCCTCCTGCGTCTCGCCGACGCAGATCACGGGGACGAGGCCGTGCTTCAGCGCGGCCTTCACCTTGTCGCGCACGACGTCGTCGCCCTCGTTGTGGTATTCGCGGCGCTCGGAGTGGCCGATGATGACCTGCGCCACGTCGAGCTTGGCGAGGAACTCGCCCGAGATCTCACCCGTGTAGGCGCCGGAGTCGTGGGCCGAGAGGTCCTGCGCGCCGAGGACGAACGGGATCTGGTCGGCGTCGATCAGCGTCTGCGCGCTGCGCAGGTCGGTGAAGGGCGGGAACACGGCGACGTCGACCGACTCGGTCTCGTGCTTGGCGTCCTTGAGCGCCCAGTGGAGCTTCTGCACCAGCGCCACCGTCTGCAGGTGGTCGAGGTTCATCTTCCAGTTGCCCGCGATCAGCGGGGTGCGCCCGCGCCGCGCAGCGGCTGCGCCATCGTTGACTACGCCCATCCGAGTGCCTCCAGACCGGGCAGCTTCTTGCCCTCGAGAAATTCCAGGCTGGCTCCGCCGCCCGTTGAGATGTGACCGAACTGGTCGTCGGCGAAGCCGAGCTGGCGAACGGCCGCTGCCGAGTCGCCGCCGCCGACGACGCCGAGGCCGTCGACCTCCGTCAGCGCCTGGGCGACGGCCTTCGTGCCCGCGGCGAACGGCTCGAGCTCGAACACGCCCATGGGGCCGTTCCAGAAGACCGTCTTCGACCCGCGGACGGCGTCGGCGAACGCCGCTGCCGTGTCGGGTCCGATGTCGAGCCCGAGGCCCGCGGCGCCGAACGGCGTCTCCTCGATCGCGTCGACCGGGGCGACGACGTGCTCGGCGTCTGCACCGAACTTCGAAGCGACGACGACGTCGGTCGGGATGACGATCTCGACGCCCTTCTCGGCCGCGACCTCGAGGTAGCGCGTCACGGTGGGAATCTGGTCGGCTTCGAGCAGCGAGGAGCCGATCTTGTGGCCCTGCGCCGCGAGGAACGTGAACAGCATGCCGCCGCCGACGAGAATGCGGTCGACGCGCGGGAGCAGGTGGTCGATGACGCCGAGCTTGTCGGACACCTTCGACCCGCCGAGGACGACCGTGTAGGGGCGCTCGGGGCTCTCGGTGAGTCGGTCGAGGACCGTCAGCTCGGTCTCGATGAGGAGACCGGCCGCGCTCGGCAGCAGCGCCTCGATGTCGACGGTGGATGCGTGACGACGGTGGACCGCACCGAAGCCGTCCGACACCACGGCATCGCCCAACGAGGCGAGCTGCGCGGCGAACGCGCCGCGCTCGGCGTCGTCCTTGGCGGTCTCGCCCGCGTTGAAGCGCAGGTTCTCGAGGACGACGACGTCGCCGTCGCCGAGGGCCGCGACGGCGGCCTGCGCCGCGTCGCCGACCGTGTCGGTCGCGAACGCGACGTCGCGGCCGAGCAGCTCGCCGAGGCGGGTCGCCACGGGCGCGAGGCTGAACTGCGGGTCGGGCTCGCCCTTCGGGCGGCCGAGGTGGGAGGTCACGATCACTCGGGCTCCCTGCTCGATGAGAGCCGAGAGCGTGGGGATCGAGGCGCGAACGCGGCCGTCGTCCGTGATCTGACCGTCCTTGAGCGGAACGTTCAGGTCGCAGCGGACGATGACGCGCTTACCCGCAAGGGAACCGAGGGAGGCAAGAGTGCGAAGTGTCATCGTGCAGAGTCTATCGCGGCGCCGGCCGGCCGCCGTGCCGGATGACACAAACGGTAGGAGACGACCGAAGCCCCCGGGGCGCTGTGCGCTCCGGGGGCTTCGGGACAAGAGGTGACGCGGGTTACAGCTTCTCCGCGACGATCTCGGCGAGGTCGACGAGACGGTTGGAGTAGCCCCACTCGTTGTCGTACCAGCTGGAGATCTTGACCTGGTTGCCGATGACGCGGATCAGACCGGCGTCGAAGATCGACGAGTGGTCGTCGGTCACGATGTCGGCCGAGACGATCTCGTCCTCGGTGTACTTCAGGATGCCCTTGAGGGGACCCTCGGCAGCAGCCTTGTACGCGGCCTTGACCTCGTCGACGGTGACCTCGCGGCTCGCCTCGACGGTCAGGTCGGTGATCGAACCGGTCGGAACCGGGACGCGCAGCGCGAAGCCGTCGAGCTTGCCCTGCAGCTCGGGCAGGACGAGACCGATGGCCTTGGCCGCACCGGTCGAGGTCGGGATGATGCTCTGCGCGGCACCGCGGGCGCGACGGAGGTCGCTGTGCGGGCCGTCCTGCAGGTTCTGGTCGGCCGTGTAGGCGTGGACCGTCGTCATCAGACCCTTCTCGATGCCGAAGGTGTCGTTGAACACCTTGGCCAGCGGGCCGAGGCAGTTCGTCGTGCACGAGGCGTTCGAGATGATGTTGTGGTTCTCGGGGTCGTAGAGGTGCTCGTTGACACCGATCACGAAGGTGGCGTCCTCACCCTTGGCCGGAGCCGAGATGAGGACCTTCTTCGCGCCGCCGGCGATGTGCTTGCGCGCGTCGTCGGCGTTCGTGAAACGACCGGTCGACTCGATGACGATGTCGACGCCTAGCTCGCCCCAGGGCAGAGCAGCGGGGTCGCGCTCGGCCAGAACGGTGATCTTCTGATCGCCGACGGTGATCGAGTCGTCGTCGAACGAGACCTCGCGGTCGAGACGACCGAGGATCGAGTCGTACTTGAGCAGGTGCGCAAGCGTCTTGTTGTCGGTGAGGTCGTTGACCGCGACGATGTCGAGGTCTGCGCCCTGGGCGAGAGCCGCACGCAGGAAGTTGCGACCAATGCGGCCGAAGCCGTTAATTCCGATCCTTACGGACACGTATGTCTCCTGTGAATGTGAAGTGTGCGCCTACGGCGCCTATCGGGTCGGGAGAAACGGTGACTCACCCAGCACGCACCCGGGTGAGTCACCCCCGTACTCAGGAGGCTACCAGGAGACCCTGAGTCTTCTCACGGGCCGTCTCGAAGCGCTGCGCCACGTTCTCCCAGTTGACGATGTTCCAGAAGGCCTTGACGTAGTCGCCCTTGACGTTCTGGTAGTCGAGGTAGAAGGCGTGCTCCCACATGTCGAGCAGCAGCACAGGCACGGTGCCGGCGGCGAACTGCGACTGCTGGTCGAAGAACTGCTGGATGACCAGCTGCTGACCGATCGAGTCCCAGAACACGCCGGCCCAGCCGGAGCCCTGGATGCCGAGGGCCGCGGCGTTGAACTGCCCCTGGAAGCCCTCGAACGAGCCGAAGTACTCGTCGATCGCCGAGGCGACCTCGCCCTCGGGGCGCTCGTGGCCCTCGGGCGAGAGGTTCGTCCAGAAGATCGAGTGGTTGGTGTGGCCGCCGAGGTTGAACGCCAGGTCCTTCTCGAGCTTGTTGATGGCGCCGAAGCTGCCGGTGGAGCGCGCCTCGGCGAGCTGCTCGAGGGCGGTGTTCGCGCCGGCCACGTAGGCGGCGTGGTGCTTGTCGTGGTGCAGCTGCATGATCTGCGCACTGATGTGCGGCTCGAGCGCCGCGTAGTCGTAGCCGAGCTCAGGGAGCGTGTAAGTAGCCATCGGTCGATCTCGTCCCATCCGCGCCGCGAGGCGCATCTGAAGTTCCCCGCCCGCTTCGATCGCGGCGGAGCCGTCCCCTTCATCCTAGTGACGGAGAAGGGCTCCGGCGCGGCAAATGACACGACCCCGTCACACTCGGTGACAGGGTCGTGCGCGCGGCGTGCGTCGGTGCCTACGCTGCGGGAGCCGGTTCGGCGTGCGCTGCCTCTGCGGCGGCGACCGCCGCCTCCGTGCCGGGGACGCCCTGCTGGTCGGCGCGCTTGTCGGCCATCGCGAGCAGACGCCGGATGCGGCCGGCGACCGCGTCCTTCGTGAGCGGCGGGTCTGCGTGCTGACCGAGCTCGTCGAGGCTGGCGTCGCGGTGCGAGAGACGAAGGGCGCCGGCCTGGCGGAGGTGATCGGGAACCTCGTCTCCGAGGATCTCGAGAGCGCGCTCCACGCGGGCGCAGGCGGCGACGGCGGCCTGGGCCGAGCGGCGCAGGTTGGCGTCGTCGAAGTTCACGAGGCGGTTCACGCCGGCGCGCACCTCGCGGCGCTGACGCAGCTGGTCCCACTCGGCCGCGGTGTCGACCGCGCCCATGGCGACCAGCATGCCCTTGATCGAGTCGGGCTCGCGCACGACGACGCGCGGCACGCCGCGCACCTCTCGGGCCTTGGCCGCGATGTCGAGTCGGCCTGCGGCCCCGACCAGAGCCATCGCCGCCTCGCCTGACGGGCAGCCGACCTCGAGCGACGCGGAACGGCCGGGCTCCGACAGGTTGCCCGCGGCCAGGAACGCACCGCGCCAGATGGCGGCGAGGTCGTGGCGGGCGCCGGTGGTGAGTTTGTTCGGCAGCCCGCGCACCGGACGGCGCCTGGCATCGAGCAGACCGGTCTGGCGGGCGAGGGTCTCGCCGCCGTCGATGACGCGCACGGCGAAGCGCTCGCCGTCGCCCGCACCCTGCAGGCGCGCGATCTCGGGACGGACGCCGTAGATCTCGGCGATGTCCCTGGCCGTGCGCTTCGCCAGGATGGGCGAGTCGAGCTCCGCTTCGACGGCCACGCGGCCGGCGATCGAGTGCAGACCGCCGGCGAACCTGAGGACTGCCGTCGTCTCCGATACCCGGACCGTGGGTCGCGGGTCGCGGATGGTTACGAGTTCAGCCTTCACGTCGGCGGTCAGTGTCACGGATTTCCCTCACTCAGAATTTCTGCACGGCTTTCGCCGTACTCTCTCCACGGCGTGCGCCGTGCGTTGTCGTGATCCGCGGGCCCAGGGGCGCGGCCCGACGGGGACGCTCGCGCTGGCCGCGCAATCAGCATCGGCGTCGCGGCCGGATGGCAGTGATCCACCCTACCCGTTTCCCGCGCCGAGTGCTCCCTGCGAGCACGGGAGATCGTCTGATATGGGCGAGGCGGAACGCGTCGCCCTGCCGCCTACTCGCGGCCGAGATCGCGGTGCTGGACCTTGACGGCGATGCCGGGCATCTCGCCGAGGCGCGCCGCGAGCTCGCGGGCGACGGCGACCGAGCGGTGCTTGCCGCCCGTGCAGCCGATGCCGACCGTCGAGTGCGTCTTGTTCTCGCGCTGGTAGCCGGCCAGGACCGTGCTGAGCGCCGCTGTGTAGGACTCGAGGAACTCGGCGGCGCCCTCCTGGCCGAGCACGAATTCGCGCACGCGCTCGTCCTCGCCCGTGAGGCCGCGCAGCTGGTCGTCCCAGAACGGATTCGGCAGGAAGCGCATGTCGGCGACGAGGTCGACGTCGGCCGGCAGGCCGTACTTGAAGCCGAAGCTCATCACGGTGACCGTGTGCCTGGCGCTGCTCTCGTCGGCGAACAGATCGTTGACGCGGGTCGCGAGCTGATGGATGTTCGTCTGCGTCGTGTCGATGATGACATCGGCGTTCTCGCGGATCAGGCTGACGATGCTCCGCTCGCGGCGGATGCCGTCGAGGATCGTGCCGTCGTCCTGGAGCGGATGCGGCCGCCGAACCTGCTCGAACCGCCGCACGAGAGCGTCGTCTGAGGCGTCCAGGAAGACGACGCGCAGCCGGTTTCCGTCGCGCAGCTCGGCGACGCGCGCCGGCAGATCGCCGAACAGGTCCCGCCCTCGCACATCGACCACGACCGCGACATGGGGCAGCTCCTTGCCGAGCCTCGCGGTGAGATCGAGCAGAGGGGCGAGCATCTGCGGGGGGAGGTTGTCGACGACGTACCAGTCGAGATCTTCGAGCGCGTTCGCCACCGTCGTCCGTCCGGCTCCGGACATACCGGTCACGATCAGGACTTCGCCGGGGGCCTGTGACTCGCTCACGCGTCAAGCCTACTGATCGGGCGCCTGTGCGTCATCTCGGCCCGCCGATGCGGAGAGCGTCTGAACGATCGTCGCGGCGAGCTTCGGCCCGATGCCCGGAAGCTCCTGGATCTGCTCAGCCGTCGCACCCCTCAGCGCCTTCACCGAGCCGAAGTGGGTCAGCAGCGCCTTGATCCGCGCCTCCCCGAGGCCCGGTACGTCGCTGAGCACCGTGCGGATGTCGCGGCGCCGCCTCGCCCTCTGGTGCGTGATCGCGAACCGGTGCGCCTCGTCGCGCAGCCGCTGCACGAGATAGAGCGCCTCGGAGCTGCGCGGCAGGATGACCGGGAAGTCGTCGTCTGGCAGCCAGAGCTCCTCGAGGCGCTTGGCGATGCCGCACAGCGCGATCCCTGTGCGGCCCGAGTCGGCCAGCGCCCGTGCGGCCGCGGCCACCTGCGGCTGGCCGCCGTCGACGATCAGCAGCTGCGGAGGGTACGAGAAGCGCCGCTTGCGACCGGGTGCCTGCCCGCCGTCCTCGTCGGCGGGGGCAGGATCATCCGGCGCCTCGTCGAGGCGCGCCAGCCGGCGCGAGAGCACCTGGTACATCGAATCGGTGTCGTCGGTCGTCTCGGCGATCGAGAACGATCGGTACTGATCCTTGCGCGGCACGCCGTCCTCGAAGACGACCATCGAGCCGACGACGTTGGTGCCCTGCAGGTGCGAGATGTCGTAGCACTCGATGCGCAGCGGCGCATCGTCGAGCCCGAGCGCCTCCTGCAGATCGGCCAGCGCCTGCGTGCGCGTGGCGTAGTCGCTGCCCCTGCGGGTCTTCAGCCGCAGGAGCGCCTGCTGCGCGTTGATCACGGCCGTGCGCATCAGCTCAGCCCTCTGACCGCGCTGAGCGACCGACAGCTCGACGTGCCGACCGGCGCGCTCGGCGAGCCAGCCGGCCAGCTCCTCGGCGTCGTCGGGCAGCGAGGGGACGATCACGCGCCTCGGCACATCGGCGGCATCGGCGTCGCCGTACGTGCGCTGCAGCAGCTGCTCGACGAGCTCGCCCCCCGCGATGTCGAGCTCCTTCTCGATCGTGGTCGCGTGCACACCGCGCACACGGCCGCCGCGGATCACGAACTGGTGCACCGCGGCCGAGAGCTCGTCCTCGGCGATGCCGAACAGGTCTGCGTCGGCCTTCTCGGGCAGCACGAGGGCGCTCTTCGAGAGCACGGCGTCGAGCGACGCGAGCTTGTCGCGGTACGACGCTGCCGCCTCGAAATCGAGCGCGGCCGCCGCGTCCTTCATCCGGCGGCCGATCTCGCGCGTGAAGCGCTCGTCGCCGCCCTGCATGAAGGCGACGAAATCGTCGACCATCGCCCGATGCTCCTCGATCGTGACGCGGTGCGAGCACGGCCCGCCGCACTTGCCGATCTGACCGGGGAAGCACGGCCTGCCCGTGCGCATGGCGCGCTCGTACGACGAGTCGCTGCAGGTGCGGATGGGGAACACCTTGATCATCAGGTCGATCGTGTCGCGCACGGCCCAGACCTTGGGGTACGGGCCGAAGTACTTCGCTCCGCGGATCTTGCGGTTGCGCGTGACCATGACCCGCGGGGCCTCATCGGCCAGCGTGATCGCCAGGAACGGATACGACTTGTCGTCCTTGTAGCGCACGTTGAACGGCGGGTCGTACTCCTTGATCCACTGGTACTCGAGCTGGAGCGAGTCGACATCGGTCGGTACGACCGTCCACTCGACGCTCTTCGCCGTCGTGACCATGCGCCGCGTCCGCTCGTGGAGCGTGTGGAGCGGGGCGAAGTAGTTCGCCAGGCGCTGGCGGAGGTTCTTCGCCTTGCCGACGTAGAGCACGCGGCCGTCGCCGTCGCGGAACCGGTAGACCCCCGGCTGCGTCGGGATCTCGCCCTGACGCGGCTTGTAGGTGCGGGGGTCTGCCTGACTCATGCCGACGCGCCGCGCTTCGCCGCCGGCGCCTTCTTCGTCGCGGGCCTCTTCGCAGCCGGCTTCTCGGCCGTCGCCTTCTTCGCCGGCGCCTTCCGAGGTGCCGCCTTCGCCGGTGCCTTCTTCGTCGCGGGCTTCTTCGCGGCGGCGTCGTCGCCCGGCGTCGCGCCGTCGGCGGCCGCACCCCTGCGCACCTGATTCGGGCGCGCAGCCATGCCGAGGCTCTCGCGCAGGAAGACGCCGGTGTGGCTCTCCTCGATGGTCGCGACGTGCTCGGGCGTTCCCGTGGCGACGATGGTGCCGCCGCCCGAGCCGCCCTCGGGCCCGAGGTCGATGATCCAGTCGGCCGACTTGATCACGTCGAGGTTGTGCTCGATCACGATGACCGAGTTGCCCTTCTCGACGAGCCCGCCCAGCACCTCGAGGAGCTTGCGGACGTCTTCGAAGTGCAGGCCGGTGGTCGGCTCGTCGAGGACGTAGACGCTGCGGCCGTTGGAGCGCTTCTGCAGCTCGGTGGCGAGCTTGACGCGCTGGGCCTCACCGCCCGACAGGGTCGTCGCCGCCTGGCCGAGGCGCACGTAGCCGAGGCCCACATCGACCAGGGTCTTCATGAAGCGGTGGATCGAGGTGATCGGCTCGAAGAACTCGGCCGCCTCCGAGATCGGCATCTCGAGCACCTCGGCGATGTTCTTGCCCTTGTAGTGCACCTGCAGGGTGTCGCGGTTGTAGCGCTTGCCGTGGCACACCTCGCAGTCGACGTAGACGTCGGGGAGGAAGTTCATCTCGATCTTCAGCGTGCCGTCGCCCGAGCATGCGTCGCACCGCCCGCCCTTGACGTTGAAGCTGAAGCGGCCGGCCTGGTAGCCGCGGACCTTGGCCTCGGGCGTCTCGGAGAACAGGTTGCGGATCTTGTCGAACACGCCGGTGTACGTCGCCGGGTTGGAGCGCGGCGTCCGGCCGATCGGCGCCTGGTCGACGTGCACGACCTTGTCGAGCTGATCGAGCCCCGTGACCCTCGTGTGCTTGCCCGCGACCGTGCGCGCGCCGTTCAGCCGCGCCGCGAGCACGCGGTACAGGATGTCGTTCACGAGCGTCGACTTGCCCGATCCGGAGACGCCGGTGACGGCCGTCAGCACGCCGAGCGGGAACTGGGCGCTGACGTCCTTGAGGTTGTTGGCGCGCGCACCGACGACCTCGAGCATGCGCGTGCGGTCGATCGGGCGCCGCTTGGCCGGAGTCGTGATCTCGCGCCGACCGGAGAGGTAGTCGCCGGTGATCGAGCGGGGTTCGTCGGTGAGCGATGCGACGCTGCCGGAGTGGATCACCTCGCCGCCGCCCTCGCCGGCGCGCGGCCCGATGTCGACCAGCCAGTCGGCTGCCTCGATCGTCTCCTCGTCGTGCTCGACGACGACGAGCGTGTTGCCGAGGTCGCGGAGCGTCTCGAGCGTCGCGATGAGGCGGCGGTTGTCGCGCTGGTGCAGACCGATCGACGGCTCGTCGAGCACGTACAGGACGCCGGTGAGGCCTGTGCCGATCTGCGTCGCCAGGCGGATGCGCTGCGCCTCGCCGCCGGAGAGCGACCCGGCGGCGCGGCTCATGGTGAGGTAGTTGAGCCCGACCTGCAGCAGGAAGTCGAGGCGCACCCTGATCTCGCGCAGCACCTGGGCAGCGATCGTGGCCTCGCGCGCCGTGAGCTCGATGCTGTTGACGACGTCGAGCGCCTGCTCGAGGCTGAGGTCGGCCGTCTCGGCGATCGAGCGCCCGTCGACCTTGACCGCGAGCACCTCAGGCTTGAGCCTCGCGCCGCCGCAGACGGGGCACGGCACCTCGCGGAGGTACTGGCTCCACCTCGCGCGCTGCGTGTCGCTCTCTGCCTGCGCGTACTGACGCTCGATGTAGGGCACGACGCCCTCGAAGCCGCTCGCGTAGCGCACCTCGCGGCCCCAGCGGTTCTTGAACTTGACGTTGACCTTGTAGTCCTGGCCGTGCAGCACCGCCTCGCGCACGATCTCGGGGAGTGCGGCCCACGGGGTGTCGAGCGAGAAGCTGAGGTCCTGCGCGAGGCCCTCGAGCAGGCGCTCGTAGTACTGGAAGAGCCCCTTGCCCTGCGTCGTCCACGGCACGATCACGCCCTCGCGGATCGACAGCTCCTCGTCGCCCAGCATCAGCTCGACGTCGACCGACATGCGCGTGCCGAGGCCCGAGCAGGCGGGGCATGCGCCGAAGGGCGCGTTGAACGAGAACGTGCGAGGCTCGATCTCTGTCAGCTGCAGCGCGTGGCCGTTCGGGCACGACAGCTTCTCGGAGAACGACTGCCACGCGTCGTCGCCCTCGGCGTCGACGAAGTTCACCTGCAGCACGCCGCCGGCGAGACCGATCGCGGTCTCGACCGAGTCGGTCACGCGCTGCAGGATGTCGCCGCGCGCGACGAGGCGGTCGACCACGACCGCGATGTCGTGCTTGTAGCTCTTCTTGAGCTTCGGCGGGTCGCTCAGCTGCACCATCTCGCCGTCGACGACGGCGCGCGCATAGCCCTTGGCGCTGAGTTCGCCGAAGAGGTCGACGAACTCGCCCTTCTTCTGCGAGACGACGGGCGCGACGATCTGGTAGCGCGTGCCCTCCTCGAGCTCCATCAGCTGATCGGCGATCTGCTGCACGGTCTGGCGCTGGATCTTGGCGTCGCAGACCGGGCAGTGCGGCACACCGATGCGGGCCCACAGCAGGCGCATGTAGTCGTAGATCTCGGTGATCGTGCCGACGGTGGAGCGCGGGTTGCGGTTGGTCGACTTCTGATCGATCGACACCGCGGGGCTGAGCCCCTCGATGACGTCGACGTCGGGCCGATCGACCTGACCGAGGAACTGCCTGGCGTACGCGCTGAGCGACTCGACGTAGCGGCGCTGGCCCTCGGCGAAGATCGTGTCGAACGCGAGGCTCGACTTGCCGGAGCCCGACAGACCCGTGAACACGATCATCCTGTCGCGCGGGATCTCGAGGTCGATGTTCTTCAGATTGTGCACGCGGGCACCGCGCACCGTGATCTTTCCGGCGTTACTGACAGGCTGAATCGGCACCGTCTCAGACTAAGCGCCCCCGGCCGAGCGATCGCCGACTCGCCGAGAAATATTCGAAACTTATCGGTCGTTTGCACCGACCCGATCGAAGCTCGGTGCGCCGCTCCCCATCCGGAGCCGCTCAGGTGCGGCGAATCGACGGGTGAATCGTCTCAGGAGGTCGATCCGTCGCACCGGAGCGCGGGCGTCAGACGCCCGAGTACGCGACGATTCCCCGGCGCACCAGCTCGAGCGCCTGGCGAGCCGTGCGCGCCAGCTCGCCGTCGGCCGCGATGCCCAGCTGGTCGAGGAGGTCGATCGTCTGCTTCGCCCACCGGACGAAGTCGCCCGCCGCCATGTCGGCCTCGCCGAGCACCGCGTCGAGGCTGCGCCCGCGCGCCCACTGGTGCATGGCGAGGCTGAGGCCCGTCGAGAGCGGCGCGGTGCCCGGCAGGTGGTGCTCGTGCTCGAGGTCGTCGATCTCGGCCCACAGCTGCTCGGTGCGGCCCAGCGCCTCGCGGAAGGCCCCGCGGGGCAGCGGCGCATCGCCGGCGTCGTCGCGACGGGGCTCGTACACCAGGGCGCACGCGATGGCGGCGAGGGAGGCGGCATCGAGCCCCGACCAGCAGCCGGCCCGCAGCGCCTCGGCGACCAGCAGATCCCGATCGCCGTAGATGCGCTTCATGCGCCTGCCGGCGTCGGTCAGCTCGACCTCGCCCGACGACGCGGCGTCGTCGCCTGCGGGACGGACGTACTCGAGACGAGTGAGGACGTCGATGATCCGATCGAACCTGCGGGCGACCGTGCCGGTGCGCGACGCGATCTGGCTGCGCGTCTTATCCGTCGTCCGCTTGAGAGCGAAGTAGCGCTCTCCCCACCTGGCGTGCTGCTCGCGCTCAGGGCAGCGCTGGCAGCCGTGCCGGCTGAGCGACTTCTTGACCTTTTGGATCTGCGCGATTCGGCGATCGCGGGTCGCCCTCGACGCAGACGAGTCGCGGCGCTGCGCCTTCTCGAGATCCTTCAGCTCGCGGCGCAGCGAGGCGAACTCGACGAAGTCGCCCCGATCGCACGTCATCGCCTCGGCGTAGCCTGCGAGGGAGTCCTCGGCGTCGCGCACCTGCTGCGCGAGACCGACGACGGAGCGGTCGGCCTGGAACTGCGCGAACGACGACTCGAGGATCTGCCTGGCGCGGGCCCGGCCGAACTGGTCGATGAGGTTCACGGCCATGTTGTACGTGGGCCGGAACGACGAGTTCAGCGGGTAGGTGCGCTTGGAGGCCAGGGATGCGACCTGTTCGGGGTCGAGCGCGTCGGCCCACTGCACCACCGCGTGCCCCTCGACGTCGATGCCGCGCCGGCCCGCCCGCCCGGTGAGCTGCGTGTACTCCCCCGGCGTGATCGGCACGCGCGCCTCGCCGTTGAACTTCTCGAGCTTCTCGAGCACCACGCTGCGCGCCGGCATGTTGATGCCGAGCGCCAGGGTCTCCGTCGCGAAGACGACCTTGACGAGCTTGCGCTGGAACAGCTCCTCGACGACCTCCTTGAACGCCGGCAGCAGCCCGGCATGGTGCGCCGCGACGCCGCGGCAGAGGTCGTCGATCCAGCGGTCGACCTCGAGCACTCCGAAGTCCTCGTCGGCGATCGCCGCCGTGCGCTCGTGCGCCACCCTGCGGATCTCGTCGCGCTCCTCCCTCGTCGTCAGCTGGAGACCGGAGCGGCGCACCTGCTGCACGGCCGAATCGCAGCCGACGCGGCTGAAGATGAAGAAGATCGCCGGCAGCAGGTTGGCCCGATCGAGCAGGTCGACCGCTTCCGGCCTGTCGATCCGCGGCATGCGGCGCGCCTGTCCGCCCCGATCGCCGCCTCGCCCTCGCCCGCCCCTCGGCCCGCCGCGCCTGCGGCCGTCGAACGTGCGGTCGTAGGCGCGCCCGCCCGAGTCGCGCATCCGGAGCAGGTCGCGATTGACCTTCTCGGCCGCGGAGTGCTCGTCGAACAGCGGAAGCAGGTCGCCGCGCACGAGCACGTGCTGCTCGAGCGGCACGGGGCGGTGCTCCGACACGATCACCTCGGTGTCGCCGCGCACGGTGTCGAGCCAGTCGCCGAACTCCTCGGCGTTCGAGACGGTCGCCGACAGCGACACCAGGCGCACGCTGTCCGGAAGGTGGATGATGACCTCTTCCCAGACCGCGCCGCGGAAGCGGTCGGCGAGGTAGTGGACCTCGTCCATCACGACGTAGCGCAGCCCGTCGAGCGCGCGGGATCCCGCGTAGATCATGTTGCGCAGGACCTCGGTGGTCATCACCACGATCCGCGCACTGCCGTTGATGTTGACGTCGCCCGTGAGGAGGCCGACCTCGTCCTCGCCGTACCGCTCCGCAAGCTCGCGGAACTTCTGGTTGGAGAGCGCCTTGATGGGCGTCGTGTAGAACGCCTTGTCTCCCGGCGTCGTCGCCGCGAGGTGCACCGCGAACTCGCCGACGATCGTCTTGCCTGCACCGGTCGGTGCGGCCACCAGCACGCTGCGGCCGTCCTCGAGGGCCTCGCAGGCCGCGATCTGGAAGGGATCGAGCCGAAACCGCTGCTCGTCGCGGAACTGGGTCGTCAGCGGATGGCTCATCACGTTCGACCCTAGGTCATCGGCGCTGCCGCGTCGCGCGCTCCGGCCGCGCCGCCGCGCCGGCGGTCACACCTCGACGAAGAGCTCGGGGTTCCGGCGCCGCTTGGCGCGGTCGAAGAACCACGAGACGACGCCCGCCGCCATGTACAGCAGGAACAGGATCGCGGCGAGGATGCACATCGTCAGCAGATCGCTCGGCGGCGACGCGAGCATGCCAAACACCAGACACGCGACGAGCGCGATGCGCCAGCCCTTGAGGATCGTCTTGGCGCGCATGACGCCGGCCAGGTTCAGGCCGACGAGGAACAGCGGAAGGACGTAGGCGATGCCGACAGTGAGGATCAGCTTCAGGATGAAGTCGAGGTACGTGTTCGCGTCGTAGATCTGCGATGCCGCGATGCCCTCCGGCACGAACTCTGACATCAGCACGATCAGGTTCGGCATCACCAGCACCGCGGTGACGACGCCGCCGAAGAACAGCGGGATCGCGGCGCCGAGGAACGACAGCGAGTAGATGATCTCGCGCTTCTTCAGGCCGGGCATGATGAACGCCCAGATCTGCCAGATCCAGATCGGCGCCGCCAGGACGAGGCCGACGGCGAAGGACAGCCGCATCCGAATATTGAAGGCGTCGGAGATCGCCGAGAACGTCAGGCGGCTGAAGTCGTCGCCCAGCTTCTCGCGCACGGTCTCGATCGGCCACGTCAGGAAGTCGAGGATGTACTCGGTGAGGAAGTACGCCCCGATCATCGCCACGACGATCGCGATCGCACAGATGAACAGCCGTCGGCGCAGCTCCTTGAGGTGCCCCGACAGACTCATGCGCCGATCGCGGCCCCGGTTCTTCTTGCTTCCGGTCGCCGCATCGGCGTCAGCGGTGGTCGCCACCGCCGCTTACTGCTGCGAGGGGTCGCTCGGCTTGCTGATCGGCTCGCCGTTCAGCGTGTAGCCGGCGGCCTGCTGCGGCGCGGCCTGCTGCGGTGCCGACTGCTGCTCGGCGGGGGCGTCGCCCTTGCGCGCCGCGTCCTCGTCGCGCATCTCCTGCATCTCGCCCTTGAACGCCCTGGCCGACTGGCCGAGGCTCTTCGCGAGGGCGGGAAGCCGCGCCGCGCCGAAGATCAGAAGGATGACGAGCAGGATCAGCAGAATCTGCCAGATGCCCATGTGCATGGTGTGCTCCGTATGCTTGTCGAGTCAGCCGGATCCCGGCCGGTCCTGGCCCAGTGTAGACGTCCGACCTCCGGTTCGGCCTCGGCCGCGCCACGACGGCGCGACTCGTAGCCGATTCAAAGGGCGTCCTGCGCCTCGTACTGCTCGAGCCCCGCGGCGGCCCAGCCGCCGGCGGCGCGCCTCGCCGACGTCGGCGAGACGATCTCCACCAGCCCGCCGCGCAGCGTCGCGAGCCGCTTCAGCGTGCGTGCGTCCGCCGCCAGGATGCGTGCGGTGACGAACTCGCCGTCGGCCGTCAGCTCTGCTCGTTCGATGTACTCCCCCACGAGCGCCGTGTGCGCTGCGCGGAACCTGACGACGACGACGTCGCCCTCGTCTCCCCTGTCGAACAGATCGGGCACCGCCTCGCCCGCATGCTCGGCCGGGATGTCGGTGAGCTCCGCGTCGCTGACGCGCTCGAGGTTGAACGTGCGCATGGCGCGGCGCGTGTGGCACCACCCCTGCAGGTACCACTCGCCGTTGGCGATGGCGATCGAGGCCGGATCGACCGTGCGCGTGGTCTCCGGCGCGTCGGGAGCCCGGTAGGAGAACCGGACGGCGACCCTGTCGCGGAGCGCGCGGCTGACGAGCGCGCGCACCTCGTCGACGCGCGGCGGCGTGACGACGACCTCGCCCGGCGCCGCGGCGGCGCTGCCAGACAGCTTCGCGATGAGCGAGCGCACCGCGTCGGTGTCGGCGACCCCTGGGATGGCCGTCGCCAGGCGCAGTCCGGCCAGCAGCGCCGCCGCTTCGCGCGTGGTCAGGCGGGGCGCGCGGCGCAGTCCGACCGCCTGGGTGATCTCGATGATGCCTCGCTCGTCGAGCAGATCCCAGTTGATATCGAACAGCTCGTGCGGCTGCTGCCAGAAACCGCCCTCGCCCGGCAGACCGATGACGGTGAGCTTCTCGACCATCCGGCGCATCTGATCGGTCGTGACGCCGAATTCCGCCGCCGCATCGGTGACGCTGACCTCGCCGCGCTCGAGCAGATAGGGAACGAGCGTCAGCAGAATCTGCACGCGGTCGGTCGCGACGAGCGAGCTCATGCGGTCGCCTCCTCGTCAGTCGGAGTGCCTCGATGGAGGTCGAGTGCGGCGCGCAGCCGTGCGATCACGGCATCGCGCAGCGACGGCGGCTCCACGACGCGCGCCTCCGGCCCGTACGACGCCAGCTCGTCGGCGAAGATCGCCTCGTCGACGTACGGCACGGTGATGCCTTGGGCTGCGGGCAGGGCCCTGCGCCGAAGCCGGAGCTCCGCCTCGGTCCCGGGGTGCACCTCGATCAGCGCGCGCTGTCGGCGCTCGACCTCCTCGAGCCCCGCGAGAGCCCGCGCCCCCGCACCCTTGCGCAGGTCAGGGTCGAAGAGGCTGGTGGTCGCAACGACGTCGCCCACGATGCGGCTGAGCAGGAACGTGCGTTCGCCGCCCGCCTCCTGATCCCAGGCGAACACGTGCCAGCGCGCCTCGAAGTCGACGAGGGCGAGCGGCAGGACGCGTCGGCGGCGAGGTGCGGGATCGCCGGGCTTCAGATAGTCGAACTCGACCTCGTTCGCGGCGTCCACGGCCTGCTGCAGCGGACGGAACGCGGCCTCCGTCGCCGTCATCCGCGGGGCGAACCCGAGGATCGGCTCGTCGGCGTCGCCGCCGAGCGCACGGATCTTGCGCAGCCCCGCGCGGGCCTCGCTCGACAGCGACCCCTCGCTCCACACGCCGCCGGCGAGACCGAGCACCGCCAGCTCGGCCGGCGTGAACTCGACCTCCGGCAGGTCGTACTCCGACTGCGGGATGCGGTAGCGCGCCTCGCGCAGGTCGTTGGGATCTGCCGAGTTGCCGATCGTCTCGATCGGCACGCCGAGCCGGCGCAGGTCGTCCTTGTCGCGCTCGAACTGCTTCTCGAGCGCCGCGATGCTGGCCGAGTCGGCCTTCTGGCGGTAGCCGGACACGCTCTGCAGGATCTCGGCCTTGGTCAGGCCGCGCGCGGTCGCCATGAGCGCGACGACGAGATTGAGCTGTCGTTCCTCTGCTGGGATCCTCGGGGCCACCCGGCCATCCTATGAGCAGGAACGCGCACAGGCGGCGACGCGCGCGGCACGGACGACGAGACGCCCCCGGCTGCATGCCGGGGGCGTCTCGTAAGAACGCTCTGACTACTCCTGGATGCCGACGATGTCGACGACGAACACGAGCGTCGAGTTCGCCGGGATCGTGCCGGACTCCTGGTCGCCGTAGCCCAGGTCGGGCGGGATCACCGCGAGCACCTGCGAGCCGACCGTCTGACCCTGGACGGCCTGCGTGAAGCCCTCGACCATCGGCTGGTTCAGGACGAGCGCCGCGCCCGACTCCCACGACGAGTCGAAGACCTCGCCGGTCTCCCAGAGGACGCCGGTGTAGCGCACGATCGCGGCGTCGTCCTCGCCGATGACCTTGCCGTCGCCCTTGAGCAGGGTCTGCACCTTCAGGTCGCTCGGCGCGTCCTTATCGGGCACCGTGATGCCGGGGCGGCCATCGGGACCGCGCACCACGGAGGGCAGGTTGGTGGATGCGTTGTACTGCGCGGAGCCCCACGCAGCGCCGGGGTACACCTCGTTCAGGTCGATGACCGCGATCAGCGCGCCGTCCTCGGGGATGCCGGCCTGCACGTACTGGGCGGCGACCTCCTCGCCGAGCGAACTGAGGGGCAGCCCCGCGACGATGCGGCTGCCGGCGGTCGCGCACTCGAGAACGCCCTCGAGGCCCGGGTACTGCTCGAGCACGAGGTCCTCGGTGAGCTGGCTGCGCGTCGCGGTGCCGTCGCTCCCCTGGCCCGTGGTGCTGACACCGCTGAGACGGTCTCCGACGCCGACCTGCAGCGCGCTCAGCTCGACCGGCGAGTAGAACGACACGTCGAGCTCGACGAGCTGAGTCGATTCGGTGAGCACGTCGCCGTCGCCCTTCACGATGTCGGAGACGATCGGCTGGTCGACGGTGTAGTCCTGGCCTTCCGGCAGGTTCACATCGACCGAGTTCGGCATGTCGCCGTCGGTCGGCACGTCGACGACGCTCGAGAGCGCGTCGTTCGATGCGGGCCGCTCGCAGTCAGAGGCCGCGGCGCTCTGCGGCCCGGCGTTCGACGAGCAGGCGACCAGACTCACACCGGCGAGGGCGAGCAGGGACAGAGCAGCGGAGATTTTGCGCACGCGCCTCAGTTTAAACACGGGTCGGGCTCTCTCCCTCATCGACGGCTGGATGTTGCGGATGAATCTCATCGGCGAGGCGCGATGCGGCCGCCTCTCGGGCACCGTTCACGGCCTTCTGCGCCTCGCGCACGCGCTTGCGCAGATTCTGATCGGTGATGTCGCGATCGCCGACGGCGCCGGGAGTCCACTGCTCGACGTCGGCGTCGCCGTAGCTCGACTTCGACGCTCGGCGCTTGACCTCGGGGGCGATGGCGCCCGGCGCGAGCTTGCGCGCCGTGATCAGGAAGCCCGTGTGCGCGACCATGCGATGATCCGGACGAACGGCCAGGCCCTCGACGTGCCAGCCCCGCACCATCGTCTCGCTCGCATCGGGCTCGGTGAAGCCGCCGAGGCCGCGGATGAACTCCGCGGTGCGGGAGAGCTGGGTCGCGGTCGCGACGTAGCAGATCACCACGCCGCCGGGCGTCAGCGCGTCGGAGACCGCTGGCATGACCTCCCACGGCGCGAGCATGTCGAGGACGACCCTGTCGACGGAGCCGGGCTCGACGGCCTCGGGGAGCCGCTCGGCGAGATCTCCCTCGACGAGCCTCCAGTGAGGGGGCAGCTCGCCGAAGAATGTCTCGACGTTCGCCGAGGCGACCTCGGCGAACTCGGCGCGGCGCTCGAACGAGGTCAGCGCGCCGTCCTCGCCGATCGCGCGGAGCAGCGACAGCGACAGCGCGCCGGAGCCGACGCCCGCCTCGACCACGACGGCGCCGGGGAAGATGTCGGCCTGCTGCACGATCGCGGCCGCGTCCTTCGGATAGACGATCGCGGCGCCGCGCGGCATCGACATGACGAAGTCGCGCAGCAGCGGGCGCAGCGCCAGGTACTCGTGGCCGAACGTATTCTCGACGACGGACCCGTCGGGCAGTCCGACGAGCTGCGCGTGCGCAAGAACGCCGTGGTGCGTGTGCAGCTCGCCGCCCTCGCGCAGCGTGACGGTGTGCAGCTTGCCCTTCGGGCCCGTCAGCTGCACACGGTCTCCGTAGCGGAACGGCCCGCGGGGCTTGTCGATCACGCGGCACGCACCCGTTCGTACGCCTCGACGATGTCGGCGACCGTTCGTCCGCCGAGCCCGTGCCAGTGGACGTCCGCACCGAGCCCGGACACGTCGACGATGTTCTGCGCGGCGATGGACACCGCGCCGGACGCGACGGCGGCCGTCACCCCGCCGACCGAGTCCTCGATCACCACGGTGTCGGCGATGTCGACGCCCAGACGGCGCGCCGCGCTGAAGTACGGCTCCGGGTCGGGCTTCGGCTTGTCGACGTCGTCGCCCCCGAGCACCAGGTCGAAGGCGGGGAAGTCGATGCGCTCGACGACGGTGCGGGCCAGCCGGCGCATCGACATCGTCACCAGCGCCGTCTTGATCCCCGCCTCGCGCAGCTCGATCAGGAGCTCCCTGGCGCCCGGCCGGAAGGGTACGCCCGACGTCGCGATGCGGTGCATCACTTCGCCGGTGAGGCGCTCGTTCACGCCGGCCTCGTCGAGCTCGACGCCGACCGACTGCAGCACCGTCGTCGCGTGCGGCATCGACGCTCCGATGAGCGAATGCGCCTGCTCGGTGCTCCAGGTGCCGCCGAACGACTCGACGAGCGCGGTCTCGGCAGCCATCCAGTAGGGCTCGCTGTCGATGAGTGTGCCGTCCATGTCCCAGAGAACGGCGCGGGGAGAAGTCATTGCCCCAGCGTATCGGGCGCGGCGGACGCGACCTGCGCATAGGCTGGTGGGAAGCCCCGACGGGGCCGGAGGGAGTGCGGTGACGGAACACGCGGAGTCAACGTTCGGCGGGCGCATCGTCGTGGCCGCCTTCGACGGCTGGAACGACGCGGGCGAAGCTGCGTCAGGGGCCGTCGCCCAGATCCGCACGACCGGCTCCTACGAACCCGTCCACTCCGTCGATCCTGAGCTGTACTTCGACTACCAGTACACGCGCCCCCTGGCCTCGACGGACGACGACGGCTCGAGACGCCTCACCTGGCCGGATGCGACCCTGTACCGCCCGACCGAGCCCTCGGCATCCGGCCCCGAGCTGTGGCTGCTGACGGGCGTCGAGCCGGCGCGCGCGTGGAAGGCGTTCGTCGCCGAATTCGTCGACATCGCCCTCCGCGACGACATCACGGGCTTCGTCGCCCTGGGCGCGATGATGTCGGATGTGCCCCATACGCGTCCCATCGCGGTCACCGCCACCTCCGAGAACGCGGCGCTGCGCGAGGAGTACGCCCTCTCGGGCGGCACGTACGAGGGGCCGGTCGGCATCCTCTCCGTGCTGCAGGAGGCCGCGGAGCAGAACGGAGTGCCGACCGCCTCGTTGTGGGCGAGCGTTCCGCACTACGTCGCGAGCCAGTCTCCCTCCCCCAAGGCCACGCTGGCGCTCCTCGAGCGCCTCGAACTGCTCACCCGCGCCGACGTGCCGCGGGGCTCGCTGCCGACGCAGGCCGCTGCGTGGGAGGCATCCGTCGATGCCGCGGCCGCCGAGGACGAGGAGATGCGCGAGTACATCCGGCTGCTCGAGGAGAACCGCGACACGGTCGACAGTCCCGAGGCGTCCGGCGACGCGATCGCGCGTGCGTTCGAGCGCTACCTCAACCGCAACGACCGCGGAAAGGGCGACCGGCGCTGACGCGCCGATCGCCCGAGGAGCGCACGTCGGCCTAGTAGGCCGAGAGCACCTGCGTCGCCAGCAGGATCATGATGACGACGCCCAGTGCGACGCGGTAGATCACGAACGGCAGGAAGCTGCCGCGCTCCAGGTAGCGCATCAGGTAGGCGATGACGACCCAGCCGACGATGCCGGCGACGATCGTCGCGACGATGACGCCGCTCCATCCGTACGGCCCGGCGCCGCCCTCTTCGATGCCGTGCAGCATCTCGTAGAGTCCGGAGCCCAGAACGGCGGGCACGGCGAGCAGGAACGAGAACTCTGCCGCAGCGACGCGGTTGTAGCCGAGGGCGCGCGCCGCGGTCGTCGTCGCGCCGGAGCGCGAGACGCCGGGGACGAGAGCGAGAGCCTGCGCCACGCCGATCGTCAGGCCGTGCGGGTAGGTGACGTCGTCCATGGCGCGGCGCTGGCTCGCGGCGCGGTCGACGGCTCCGAGGATGAGGCCGAAGACGATCAGCACGCCGGCGACCAGCCAGAGGTTGCGGAACACGTCGCGGATGTACTCCTGCAGCGCGAAGCCGAGGATCCCGATCGGGATGGAGCCGAGGATGACCAGCCAGCCCATGCGCGCATCGGGGTCGTTCCGGGGAACGCGGCCGACCAGCGAGAGCGCCCAGTGCTTGATGATGCGGCCGATCTTCGACGCGAAGAACGCCAGCACCGCGAGCTCGGTGCCGATCTGGGTGATCGCGGTGAAGGTGGCGCCGGGATCGACGTGCGACGGCAGGAACTCGCCGACGATGCGCAGATGGGCGCTCGACGAGATCGGCAGGAACTCGGTGAGTCCCTGCACGAGTCCAAGGATGATGGCCTCGAAGAAGTTCAACGCGGTCTCTTTCGGATCGGCGGCACGGACGCGGCGGCGCCCGGGGCAACGTTACCGGCGGTCCGCGGCACCACCCTGGGAGCCGCGCGGGACGCGTCGTGCGCGGACTGCCGCCGTCCGGCACCGGGGCGTACAGTGGACGGCGTGAGTTTCCGAGAGCTGTACGCGCAGCGTCAGGAGGTCGTCGGCGAGGCACTCGCCGACGGTGAGTAGACGCACCGATCCCGCCGTGCCCCGCGCTCCGCGCCCGCACGGCGGTCCGATCGAACCCTCTTCACTCTCCCGACGCCGCTCGGCCGCACCTGCGCGCCCGGCGTCACGCATCCGAAAGGTGCTCGCCATGCACGCTCTCACCGACGCCGCCATCCGCTCGTCGTTCGTCAACGCCTCCAAACGGGAGGTGAAGGAGATGACGCTCCCCGACGGCATCGACGGGTGGACGGATAAGACCTGGGCCGAGCTCGACATGCTCGGCTGGCGCGACCCGCGCTACTCCCGCCGCGGGTACGTCGTCGCGCCGCTGCTGGACGGCGAGCTCGTCGGCATCGCGCTCACGCAGTCGACCGCCGCGCCGCGCTCGCGCGCGATGTGCAACTGGTGCCGCGATGTGCGTCTGCCCAACGAGGTCGTCCTGTTCGGCGCCCGCCGAACCGGCAGGGCGGGACGACAGGGCGCGACGGCCGGCATCCTGCTGTGCAGCGGATTCCAGTGCTGCCGCAACGTGCGCAACGACCCGCCGCCGGCGTACGACGGCTTCGACGTGGCCGCGGCTCGGGAGCGGCGCATCGACGACCTCCGCCTGCGCGTCGCCGGCTTCGCCGCGGACGTCGCCTCAGGCGACTGACCGCCGACGGCGTCCGCTACGGCTGCGGGTCGAAGATCTGCCCGATCGGTTCGCGCTTCTCGGCCTGGAAGGTGTCCTCGGCCCGTCCGAACGCCCAGTAGCCGGACAGCGAGAGCCGCGAGCGCTCGATGCCCCATTCCTTGTTCAGCAGGGGGCGCAGGCTCTTCATCGCCTCGCGCTCGCCGTGCGCGAACACATCGACGTCGCCGCTCGGCGCATCCAGCGCCGAGACGGCGGCGACGAGGGTGTGCCCGTAGGCGCCGGACCCGCGGTGCGCCCAGCGCACCTCGAGGCCCGCCGGGGCGTCGATCGGGATCTCGTCGGCGGCCGTTGCGACCTCGATGATCGCGAGCCCGCGTGCATCGCCCGGCAGCGACTCGATCGACGCCGCGATCGCCGGCAGCGCGGAGTCGTCGCCGAAGAACAGGTGCGCGCCGACCTCGGCGGACGGCGCGTAGCCCGCGCCCGGCCCGTTCAGCGAGATGCGGTCTCCGGGCTGCGCCCGCGCGGCCCACGGGCCGGCGAGCCCCTCGTCACCGTGCACGACGAAGTCGATCGCGAGCGAGCGGCCGGCCTCGTCGATCGAGCGGATCGTGTAGGTGCGCCGCGAGGGCATGTCGGCGGGGTCGAGGCGCTCGCGCAGCGCCTCCATGTCGTAGGGATGCTCGAGCTCCAGCTCGGGTCGCGCGAACAGGATCTTCACGTACTTGTCGGTGAAGTGCGCGCGCTCCGGATCGACGCCGGCGATGAAGCGCTCGACGCCCGCGCCGCCGAAGTGCACGCGCACCATGTGCGGGCTGACCTGCTCGGTGCGGACGACCTCGAAGACGTGTGTGGGGCGGGGGGCTCTGGTACTCATCCGCCCCATCCTCCCACATCGGAACTTAACTGAGGCTCACCTCACTTTCTTCCCTCGGCGCCTTCCTCCCCCGGGCTGGAACCGCAGCACGCACGCTTTCATAGACTGCCCATGGCCGGGCGAGGGCTGGCTGATGAACCGGATGCGTACTTCTGGATCATGGACACGCCAGCACAGACCCCGAAGCCGTCGCACCGACGACGCAACCTGATCATCGCGGGCGCCCTCACGGTGGTGCTCTGCGCCGGCGGAAGCGCAGCGTGGGCCGCCGACCGCTTCCTCATCCCCCATGTCGGCATCTCAGACGCTTCGGCGTACGAGGCGCAGCAGACCGGCTCGACCTCGTCGACCGATGCCGACACGACGAACGGCACCGTGACGGAGGATTCCTACTCGTCGGACGAGGCGGACGTCGAGATCTCGACCGTGACGACGGGAGACGGCGACGACACGATCACGTACTACGTCGCCGATGTCGAGCTGTCGGACGCGACCGCGATGCGCTCGGCGTTCGCGGACGACGCGTACGGCACCAACATCACCGAGACGACCAGCGAGATCGCCGAGGACAACGACGCGGTCTTCGCGATCAACGGCGACTACTACGGATTCCGCGACACCGGCATCGTCATCCGCAACGGCGTCGCGTACCGCGATGAGGGTGCGCGCGAGGGCCTCGCCTTCTACGAGGACGGCACCGTCGAGGTGTACGACGAGACCGAGACGACGGCGGACGAGCTGGTCGAGGACGGCGTGTGGAACACGCTCTCGTTCGGCCCGGCGCTCGTGGAGGACGGCGCGGTCGTCGACGGCATCGACGACGTCGAGGTCGACACGAACTTCGGCAACCACTCCATCCAGGGAGAGCAGCCGCGCACGCTGGTCGGCGTCATCGACGAGAACCACCTGGTGTTCGTCGTCGTCGACGGGCGCGACGACGGGTACAGCCGCGGCGTGACGATGACCGAAGCGGCCGAGCTGATGGTCTCGCTCGGCGCCGAGACCGCGTACAACCTCGACGGCGGCGGGTCGTCGACGATGTACTTCAACGGCGAGGTCGTCAACCAGCCGTCGAACGGCGGCGAGCGGGGAACGAGCGACATCCTCTACATCGCCGGGAGCTCGTCGTGATCGTGCTGATCCCGGCCTACGAGCCGGACGAGCGGCTGGTCGAGCTGGTGGCGGCGCTCGACGACGACGGACACCGGATGATCGTGGTCGACGACGGCAGCGGCCCCGCGTACGCCGACGTGTTCGACGCGGTCGCCGGGCGGGGCATCGAGGTGCTGACGCAGCCGCGCAACACCGGCAAGGCGCAGGCGCTGCGCGTCGGACTCCGCCGGATCGCGGCGCAGCACCCGGGCGAGGACGTCGTGACCGCCGACAGCGACGGCCAGCACCGGCCCGACGACATCGCCGCGGTCGCGCGTGCGGCCGCGACCGGCGACGGCCTCGTGCTGGGCTCACGGGCGTTCACGGGCGACGTGCCGGCGCGCAGCCGGTTCGGCAACGGCGTCTCGCGCTGGCTCTTCCGCGCGGTTGCCGGTGTGCGCGTCCGCGACACGCAGACGGGGCTCCGCGGCATCCCCGCAGAGCTCATCCCCGAGGTGCTGGCCGTGAGGGGCGAACGGTTCGCGTGGGAGACGAACGTCCTGCTCGAGTTCGCGCGGCGAGGGCTGCCGATCGTCGAGGTCGACATCGCGACGGTGTACCTGGACGGCAACCGGTCGTCGCACTTCCGGCCGCTGCGCGACTCGGGTGCCGTGCTCGCGCCGTTCGCGCGGTACGTCGGGGTGTCGTTCGGATCGTTCCTGCTCGATGTCGCGGCGCTCGAAGTGCTGTTCCTCGCCACGGAGAACCTGCTGATCAGCACGATCGGTGCCCGCGTCGTGAGCGCCTCGGCGAACTTCGCGGCGAACCGCGCGGTCGTCTTCCGGGCGAGCGGGGGCCCGCTGCGCCGTCAGATCGTGCGCTACGCGGCGCTCGCCGTCGCGATGTGGGCGGCCGGCTACGCCCTGCTCGCCGCGTTCGTCGCCGCGGGAGCGCCGCTGCTCGTCGGGAAGGTCGTCACCGACGCGCTCGTCTACGTCGGCGGCTTCCTCGTGCAGCGCGGCTTCGTGTTCGTGTCCCATCGCGGTGCGCCGCCACGGCCGGCCCACCTGCCGCCGGCGCACACCGCGGACGCGTCGCGCACGCTGCCGGCCGATCGCGTGCGCGCGAACGGTGGGTGAGACCGCGTCGCGCCGGTCGGCGCGGCGCGGCGCGGCGCGGGTCATCCGTGGAACGGCCACACCGCGGGCACGAGGAAGATCGCGACCACGGCGAACAGCAGAATGCACGGCAGGCCGAGCCGCCAGTAGTCGCCGAACCGGTATGCGCCGGGCTCCTGCAGCATGAGGTTGCCCGCCGTCGTCACGGGGGTGAGGAACGACGCCGCGCCGGCAACCGTGATGCCCATCATCATCGGCAGCGGCGAGAGCCCGGCGGTCGTCGACACCGCGATGGCGACCGGCACGACGATCAGGACGGTCGCGAGGTTGCTGAGGAGCTGTCCGAGCACCAGCACGATGACGACGATCGCCGCCAGGAGCAGGTAGGGCGACGAGCCGCCGAAGACGTCGACCAGCCAGGTCGAGAGGGCGTCCGCCAGGCCGCTCGTCTGCATCGCCGTCGACATCGGCACCATGCCGGAGACGATGACGAGCGTCGTGAGCGAGACGGAGTGCTGCGCCTGACCGACCGAGATCACGCGGGCGCCGACCAGCACGGGGGCGGCGATCACCACAACGCCCGCCGGGATCACGTTGACCGCGAGCATCGCGCAGATCACGGCGAGCACGGCGATCGATGCGTACGCCCGCGGGCCGAGATGCACCGACTGCCGGCGCACCGCATCCGGCTTGTCGACGGGGAGGAGCCCCGCGTCGAGCGACCGGCTCTCGAGAGCCTCCCACGCGCCGCGCATCACGAGCACGTCGCCGACGCGGAGGTCGGCGCGCTCGAGATGATCGCCGGAGCGCTGGATCGCCTCGATGATCAGGTCGCCCGAGTCGGTGCGCATGCCCGGGTGGACGGTGTCGCCGAGGAACGGCGATCGCGGCGGGATGACGATCTCGATCGCGCCGTCCTCGACGCTGAACTCCGCCGCCTCGCCGTCGAGGCGGGACTGCGCCGCGAGGGTGTCTGCGTGCTCGCTGAGGTCCTTCGGAGCGGATGCGGGCGCGCGGTGCGGCAGCAGCTTCGGACCGAGAACGACCGTCAGGGCGATCACACCGGCGAGCAGCGGGATGCCGACGATCGCGAACTCGAAGAAGCCGAACGGCCGCGCCCCGCGTCGACCGCGAGGTCGGAGACCATGAGGTTGACGGGCAGCGGCATCCTGTTGATCAGGAAGACGACGATGACGGCGCACAGGATGACCGCCGTCGAGATCATCGGATTCATTCAGCGGCTCACAGCGTGTCGAGGTGCGCGTCGATGTCGGCGATGCGATCGATCTGCTGCTCCTTGATGAGCAGGCCGTGCGCGATCACGGCGCGCGGCTGGCGCGGCGCTCGCATCGACTCGAGGGGGTTCGCGTCGAGCGCCGTTCGGATACCGGCGAACATCGACTCGAGCACGAGCTCGGCGTTCGAGTGGACGACCTCGTCGATGCCGCTGATCGAGCGGTAGAGCTTCACCAGCGGCAGTGCCGCCTGGATCGTCGGGACGAGGGCGGACCACCCGCGCAGCGGGGCCGGGTTGTCCCTGAACAGCGCGATCGTCTCGTCGTCCGTGTCGCTGCCGTGCTCGATCGTGTCGACGCCCGCGCGCAGCGCCCGCTTGACGCCCTCGACGCTCTGCGCGTGCGCCGCAACGAGAATGCCCTCGGCGTGCGCCTCCTCGCAGATGGCGCGCATCGTCTCCTCGGAGACCTCCGGTTTGCCGGCGTGGCCGATGCCCTTCGCCTCGGTGACCCCGCCCGTCGCGGCGATCTTGGTCGCCTTGGCGCCGTCGTCGATGTTCTTCCGGGTGCCCTCCCGACCGTGCTCCGGCGTATCGGCGAGGTACGAGATATGCGGGTGCCCGTGCCCGCCCGTGATCGCCATGAGCGGACCGGATGCCAGGACCCGCGCGCCGACGATCTCACCCCGATCGACCCGGCCCTGCTAGTCGATGACCTCCAGTCGGCCGTCGCCGACCGTGCGAAGCGTCGTCACACCGGAGCGCATCTGCACCCCCGCATTCGTGCGGGAGCGCCTCGCGAGGATCTTCGATCCGAGCTTCGAGTGCAGGACCCTGCTGGTGATGCCCTTCATCCGCGGATGGAGGTAGATCGCGCCGAGCGGCCTGCCGTCGGCGAACAGGTCCGCGTGCGCGTTGATCATGCCGGGCAGCACGAAGCGGCCGGTGCAGTCGATGCGCTGCACTGCCGCCGGGATCTCGACCCCTGCGCTCGGCCGGACTGCGCTGATGCGACCGTCCGCGCCGATCAGCACCGTCTGATCGGTCTGCGGTGCGTTCGCCGACGCCGTGCTCACGACGATCGCGGTACTCGTGGTGGAGGCGGGCGAGCAGATCTCCGAGGAGTCAGCGGAAGCGGGGGTCGACATCGCGCAGCTCGCGTTCGCTGTGCTCTTCCTGGTGCTCGCCGTGCTGACGTGGCGCAAACGCCCCCGCCGCGGCGAGGAGGACAAGCCGTCGAAGCCGTCGCTGATCTCCCGCCTCGACGGCCTGAGCGCCGTCGCCGCGCTCGGGGTCGGCGTCGTGCAGGGCCTCGTCGTGATCAAGAACATTCCGCTCGCGCTCAGCGCCGGCGCCGTGATCGGCGAGGCGATGCTCACGGGCGCCGACGCGGTCATCGCCGTTGTCGTCTTCGCTCTCGTGGCGACCCTCGGTGTCATCGTCCCGCTGGCGGTCGCGCTCGTCGGCGGCGCCCGACTGAATCCTGCGCTCCGCTCGGCGCGCGACTGGTTCGAGGCCAACATGTCGGGCATCACGCTCGCCGTGCTGCTCGTGCTCGGCGCCCTCTTCCTCGGCCAGGGCCTCGGCCTGCTCGACTGATCCGATCGCTCCGCCGGGGAGCGGCGCATGACTGGCGTTCGCCGCGCTCGCGGTCGTGCTCACGACGTGCGGGCATGAGGAGTCCGGCTGGGGATCGCAGCGATAGGGAGCCTCACCGCGCGCGGAAGCGCCGACGAGCGGTCAGGCCTGCCCGTCGGCGACGATCGGCTTCACAGCGCTCTGCAGAGTTCGGAGGACTCTGACCACATGCGGACGACCTGCGACGGACTGCTGACGCGAGATGAGGAAGAGGGTATTGATGGGCGGGTCGTCGGTCGGGCAGATATCGAACAGTCGTCCGTCATCGAGCGCGTCCCTGCACAGGTAGCTCGGCAGCACCGTGACTCCCGCGCCGGCGATCGCCGCATCGCGCAGCGCGCGCAGATCGGGGAAGATCAGCGCGGGTTCGCGTTCCAGGCGGCGCTCGAAGACGTGGCGCCAGTACCGGCGCAGCACAGGGACGTCGTGGGCGTAGGCCAGCAGAGGAACGCCCCGAAGCCGCGCGGGGTCGCGCGCGAGGGCGTCGACCCGCACGGTCGCCGCGACGTCGGCGTTCGCCACCATGACGAACGTCTCGTCGACGAACGGCACGGCGGACACCGCTCGTCCGCGCGGTCTCTCGGACACGATGGCGACATCGAGCATCCCGGACCGCACCGAGTCGAACAGGCTGCCGGTGAGGCCCGGGGCGATATGCACCCGCACCCCGTCTGACAGCAGCGGCGCCACAGCGGGAGCGACCACCTGCGCCAAGAGCTCCGCCGCTCCCCCGACACGCACCGGCGGCTGAGGCGCAGCTGAATCATCGCGTCCGGCCAGAGCGACGCCGAGCTGCTCGAAGGGTCCCGCGAGTCGCCGAGCGAGATCGTCGGCGTGCGCGGTGGGAGTCACTCCTCGCGCTCCCCGAACGAAGAGCTGCTCATCGACGAACGCTTCCAGAGCCTGAAGCTGCGCGGACACCGTGGGCTGGGACACTCCGAGCCCTCGGGCCGCGGCCGACACAGATCCCGACGAGTGGATGGCGAGGAACGTCCGCCACAGGTGCAGCTGTCCCAGGCCATCAGGAAGTTGATATGCCATATCGCGAATCTATCGGAAGGAGCGACCGCTGCGTGCGGTTGTGCCAGATGTCGGCCGAGCGGCCGGCTCCCTCACGATTGGAGACGCGATGTCCTCTGTTCTGTTCGTCGTCACGGCCGCGCGCCGCTGGACCCTGTCCGACGGCTCCCCGCACCCCACCGGCTACTGGGCGGAGGAGCTCCTCACCCCGTATCGCCTGCTCACCGAGGCCGGTCACACCGTCGCCTTCGCCACCCCCGGAGGCGTCGCACCGGTCGTGGACGAGGGATCGCTGGGCGGCGACGATGCGGACGAGATCCGCGCGGCCCTCGCCGAGATCCCCGGCCTCGACGCGCCCCGGCCGCTGGACCAGGTCGACGTCTCGACCTACGACGCGGTGTTCTACCCCGGCGGGCACGGTCCGATGCAGGACCTGTCCTCCGACAAGGCGTCCGGCGCGCTCATCACCGCGGCCATCGACAACGACATCACGCTCGCGATGGTGTGCCACGGTCTTGCGGCGCTCATCGCCGCGACTCGGCCAGACGGCTCGGCGGCGGCTGCCGGTCGGACCGTCGCCGCGTTCACGGATGCAGAGGAGGTGCAGGGCGGCCTCGCCGACCGCGCGCCGTGGCTCCTGGAGACGACCCTCCGGCAGCACGCCATCGAGGTGGACGCCGCGGAGCCGTGGGCGGACCACGTCGTCGTCGACGGCAACCTCGTCACCGGACAGAACCCGCAGTCGTCGGCTTCGGTGGCGCACGCGCTGCTCGAGAAGCTGGCCTGAACTCGCAGGACGCAGAAAACCCGGTCGGATCTCTCCGACCGGGTTTTCCCATTCGCGTGCGCGAGGGGGGACTTGAACCCCCACGCCCTAATACGGGCACTAGCACCTCAAGCTAGCGCGTCTACCTATTCCGCCACCCGCGCGAATGCGGTGTCGGTTCTTCCAGACCCTCTCGAGCGCTTTCCGAACCAAGAGAAAACATTACCAGGTTCCGAGAGGCCCGACCAATCAGTGCGCGTCTCGGGCGTGGCGCGGGCGGCGCCCGCTACGACACATCCACGCCGAACAGCAGACCGAGGCCGTAGGTGACGGCGGCCGCGCCGAACCCGATCGCCAGCTGGCGCACCGCCCGAGGCAGCGGCGACGCCCCCGACAGCAGCCCGACGAGCGCGCCCGTCACGCCGAGAGCGACGCCGACGAGCGCCAGCGCCACGACCACGGCGCCCCAGCCCGCCATGCCGAACAGCCACGGCAGCACCGGGATGATCGCACCGGACGCGAACAGCAGGAAGCTCGACAGCGCCGCCTTGAACGCCCCTCCGACGACCTCGTGTGCGTCGGTGTTGGTGCTGTGCTTCGGCAGGCGCCCGACGTGCGCCTCGGCGATCACGCGCCTCGCCCGTTCCATCGCGTCGTCGGCGGGAATGCCCCTCGCCCGGTACACGAGCGCGAGCTCGTTGGCGTCGATGTCGAGGTCGGGCAGGCTGCTGTGGGCGAACGTGCTCGGCTCCGTGGCCTGCAGCAGCTCGCGCTGCGACCTCACCGAGACGAACTCCCCCGCACCCATCGAGAGCGCTCCGGCGAGGAGGCCCGCAATGCCGCTGAACAGCACGAACTGCGGCGCCGCCCCCGTGGCGCCGATGCCCATGACGAGCGCGAGGTTGCTCACCAAGCCGTCGTTGGCGCCGAACACCGCGGCGCGGAACGTGCCAGACAGCTTGCGGCGGCTCTTCGCCGCCAGCTCGCGCACCACCTCGTGGTGGATTTTCTCGTCGGCGCGCATCGCGGGCGTCGCCCACGGATCGGTGTCGTAGGGAGAGCGCGCCTCCGCCTGCTGCGCCATGGCCAGGGTGAACACCGAGTCGAACCGCCCGGCCATCCATCCGGTCAGCCGATCGCGCAGCCCCGCCTTCGGCAGCTTCGCCGGCTCGCCGCCGAGGAGATCGATCCAGTGCTGCTCGTGCCGGCGCTCCGCCTCCTCGAGCTGCAGCAGGATCTCGCGCTCCGAGCCCTCGCGGCGCCTCGCGAGACGGCGGTACACCGCGGCCTCGGCGCGCTCGTCGGCGATGTAACGCGCCCAGCGGCGACGGTCGGCCGCGGTGGGTTCGGTTGGCAGGGGAAGATCGGTCTCGCTCACTCGTTCCACGGTATGGCGTGGCCCGGGCCGACACGTCGTGCACCGAGGCTTTGCCAGCATTTCGGGCATCCGAACGAAGGGCCGAGGCTCAGGATGAACCGGCCCCGCCGCGGTCAGGAGCGGACGCGGCGGCGGAGGTTCTGGATGCGCTTCTGCAGCTGCGCCACGGTCGCCTGCGCGACCGCTGGACCGCCGCACGTGCGCCGCAGCTCGGAGTGGATCTGCCCGTGCGGCGCTCCGGTCTGCCGCGAGTACAGGCCGACGAGGTTGTTCAGCAGCTGCCGCTGCTCCTTGAGCGTGCGGTGCATCGGTTCGGGCAGTGCGCTGGTGCCGCTGTCGCGCTCCGCGGCCTCCCTGGCCGTGCGGTGCCGCGACTGCGCCGCAGTGCGCTGCATCAGCAGGTCGTGCACGTGCTCAGGATCGAGCAGTCCCGGCAGCCCGATGAACTCCTGCTCCTCGTCCGTGCCCGGCACGGCCAACTGGCCGAACTCCTTGCCGTCGAAGACGACGCGGTCGAAGTGCGCAACCGAGCTGAGCGCCTCGAACTTTCCGTCCTCGCCCTCGAGCTCGTCCGACGCCTTCTCCTCGCGCTCGGCGGCATCGAGCAGCGAGTCGTCGAGACCGTCTGCGTCCTTCTCCCCCCGGCCGATGACGTGGTCGCGCTCGCGCTCCATCTCACCGGCGAGCCCCATCAGCTGCGGCACGTGCGGCAGGAAGACGCTCGCGGCCTCGCCGCGGCGCCTGGCCCGCACGAACCGCCCGATCGCCTGGGCGAAGAACAGCGGCGTCGACGACGAGGTCGCGTAGACGCCGACGGCGAGCCGGGGCACGTCGACCCCCTCTGACACCATGCGCACCGCGACCATCCAGCGATCGTCGTTCGCGGCGAAATCCTCAATGCGCCGGGAGGCCTCCTTGTCGTCGGACAGCACGACCGTCGCGCGCCTTCCGGTGATCGACAGGAGCAGCTGCGCGTAGGCCCGCGCCGCCGTCTGGTCGGTGGCGAGCACCAGCCCGCCCGCGTCGGGCACGTGGTGGCGGATCTCGGTCAGCCGCGCGTCGGCCGAGCGCAGGATCTGGCTCATCCACTCGCCGTTCGGGTCGAGCGCCGTGCGCCACGCCTGCGACGTGACGTCCTTGACGTTGTCCTGCCCGAGCTGGGCCTCGACCTCGTCGCCCGCCTTGGTGCGCCAGGCCATCTGACCCGCGTACACGTGGAACAGCACGGGCCGGACGACGCCGTCGGCCAGCGCGCGCCCGTAGCCGTAGTTGTAGTCGGTGATCGACACCATGCCGCCCTTGGGGTCGGGCGTGTAGTCGACGAACGGGATGGGGGCATCGTCGCTGCGGAACGGCGTGCCGGAGAGCATCAGGCGCCTCGTCGCCGGCGCGTACGCCTCGCGGACGGCGTCGCCCCAGCTGAGCGCGTCTCCGCCGTGGTGCACCTCGTCGAGGATCACGAGCGTGCGGCCGGCCTCGGTGAGCTGCCGATGGACGTAGGCCTTGGCCGCGACCTGGGCGTACGTCACGACGACGCCGGCGTAGTGCTTGCCCGGCAGGCCGTCGCTGTTGCGGAAGTTCGGATCGAGTCGGATGCTCACCCGAGCGGCCGCGTCGGCCCACTGCGTCTTCAGGTGCTCGGTCGGTGCGACCACGATGATGCGGTCGATGACGTCCTCGTGACGCAGCTTGCGCGCCATCGTCAGCGCGAACGTCGTCTTGCCCGCGCCCGGAGTGGCCGCGACGAGGAAGTCGCGCTTGCCGGCGGCGTCGTACGCCTCCATCGCCTCGCGCTGCCAGGCGCGCAGGTTCTCCGCTGTGCCCCACGGGGCTCTCTGCGGGTATGACGGGGACAGCACCTCTCAACGATAAGCGAGACGTCCGACACGGGAGCCGAAAGCGCCGGGCCCTCGCCCATCCGGTGCTGAGATAATTGCCGGATGATCCCCGCCGAAGCACGCGCCCACGTCGACGATCTCGCCGCCTTCGTCCGGGCATCGCCCTCGTCGTACCACGCGGCGGCCGAGGCGGTGCGCCGGCTGAGCGACGCCGGATTCGCGGCGCTCGACGAGCGCGACGCCTGGAGCATAGCTCCGGGCGGCCGATACGTCGTCGTCCGCGACGGCTCGGTGATCGCCTTCGTCGTACCCGACGCGGCCGGTCCCCTCACCCCGTTCGCGATCGTGGGGGCGCACACCGACTCCCCCGGCTTCAAGCTCAAGCCGAAGCCGACGACGATCGGCGCGGGCGGCTGGTGGCAGCTCGGCGTCGAGGTGTACGGCGGCCCCCTGCTCAACTCGTGGCTCGACCGCGAGCTCGAGCTCGCCGGCCGCGTCGTGACGACGGACGGCGCGGAGCACCTCGTGCGCACCGGCCCGCTCGTGCGCATCCCGCAGCTCGCGGTGCATCTCGACCGCGCGGCGAACGACGGGCTGACGCTCGACAAGCAGCGCCACCTCAGCCCCGTCTGGGGTCTCGGCGACCCGTCGGCGGCAGACGTCGTGGCGGTGCTCGCCGAGCGCGCCGGCGTTCGAGCCGACGACATCGCCGGCTACGACATCGTCACCGCCGACACGCAGGAGCCGCGCGTGTTCGGCGCCCACGAGGAGCTGTTCGCCTCCGGTCGCCTCGACAACCTGCTGTCGACGCATGCGGGCGTCGTCGCGATCGCCGCCGCCGCGCCGACCGACGCGATCGCGATGTTCGCGGCGTTCGACCACGAGGAGATCGGCAGCGCCTCGCGCTCCGGGGCGGACGGGCCGTTCCACGAGCAGGTGCTCGCGCGCATCTCCGACGCCCTCGGGGCGAGCGCCGAGGATCGTGCGCGCGCGTTCGCCGCGTCGCTGCACGTCTCGAGCGACGTCGGCCACTCGGTGCACCCGAACTACGCCGACCGCCACGACCCGGCCAACCACCCCGTCGCGGGCGGCGGGCCGATCCTGAAGATCAACGCCAACCAGCGATACGCGACCGATGCCCATGGCGCGGCCGCCTGGAACGCCGCGTGCGAGCGCGCCGGCGTCCCCAGCCAGGAGTTCGTCTCGAACAACGGCGTGCCGTGCGGCTCGACGATCGGCCCGATCGCCGCGGCGCGCCTCGGCATCCGGACCGTCGACGTCGGCGCCCCGATCCTGTCGATGCACTCGGCCCGCGAGCTCGCGGCCGTCGTCGACCCCTGGTACCTCTCGCGCGCCATGAGCGAGGTGCTCGCGGCGTGACCGTCGCCGCTCCCGCCCGCGCGCTCGTCCGGCTCGACGCCGACGAGTGGCGCGAGCGCGAGCGCGCGCACCACACCCGCACCGATGCGCTCACCGCGGCGCATCGGGAGCGCGCGGCGCGCGGCGAGAAGCACCCCGTCTGGGACTTCCTGTTCCAGTACTACGCGTTCAAGCCCGCGGTGCTGCGCCGGTGGCACCCGGGCGCCGGCGTCGAACTGGCCGATGCGGCCGATTCGCGCGCCGGGTGGCGCTGGTACCGCGAGGGGTCGACCCCCGACGCGGTCGCACCAGATGCCGAGGGATTCGCCGCCGAGAAGCCGGCGCTGCACCGGCTCGTGCGGATCATGCTCTCGCGCGTCGCCGCGCGGCCGGGCCAGTTCGACTGCTTCGGACTCCACGAGTGGGCGATGGTCTACCGCGACGACGAGCACCGCCATCCGCAGCCGCTGCGCCTGGGCCAGTCGGGTACCGATCGCGTGGTCGAGAGCCACGATCTGCGGTGCACGCACTTCGACGCGTTCCGCTTCTTCACGCCGGATGCGGTGCCGCTCAACCGGCTCTCCCCGACCCGCGAGAGCCAGCCGGCGCTCGACCAGCCCGGCTGCCTGCACGCCGGCATGGACGTCTACAAGTGGGCCATCAAGCTCGGCCCGCTGGCACCCGGCGAACTGCTGCTCGACGCCTTCGAACTGGCCGCCGACATCCGTCGCCTCGACATGGAGGCCGCGCCCTACGACCTGCGCGAGTGGGGCTTCGAACCCGTGCAGATCGAGACGACCGACGGCAAGGCCGACTACGTGCGCCGTCAGCGCGCGCTGGCCGACCGCGGCAACGCGCTGCGGGTGCGCCTGCTCGCCGCGGCGTTCGGCGGGTGAGATCACGGCGTGTCACAGGCCCGACTGCACCAGCCAGCGGAGCCGCCGACAACGATCGTTGCCGGTGGGCATCTGATGCAGGACTCGTAACGGTCGCTGTGTTCGCCCACCAGAAGTGCCAGATGGCAAGCATCTTCGGCGACGATTCCGACGCCGCAACGCAGGTAGAGGTGGGTTGTCAGATGAGTTGGACTCTCAGGACGGGTCGGGCGGTGAAATGGCCAACCGCTGGATTTCCAGCGTTGTCCAAGCCGCGGTTCCCGCTTCATCGGGTTCAGTCACGATCTTGTCGAACATCTTGATCAGAGGACCGAGATCCTGCTGATCGGACCCGGCTCGGGCGGCGGAGTGATTTTCCTCGCCATGAACTGTCCGCCAGTCCAATTGCCATCCTGCGCGAAGGGCGAGGCTGTTCCAGAAGATGCGCTGGGTGCGACCATTGCCCTCGCGGAACGCATGGACGTAGTTGATCTTCTCGTAGTGGTAGGCGAGTCGCTCAATGAACCTCGCTCGGGTGAGGCCAGCGAGGAATCGTTCTTCGGCCAGCTCCGTAAAGCAGATCGTGGCAGCGTGCTCGATGAAGCCGAAGGGAAGGAAGAACTCTGCGCCAGGTACGTTTTTGCGCACGTCAATCGTTCGCAGATTGCCAGCCCAGTCATACACATCCTGGAACAAGTGGAAGTGAATCTTCCGAAGCTCTTCGAGATCGTTGGTTTGAGGAACCGGGACGTCGAGCAGTTGCAGAGCCCGCGCGAACGACAGGTCGGCTTCAGCGGCGGCAACCTCTGACGCGGAAGTAAGCCCGAGAAGGTTTCGGAGGACGTCGGTTCCGGGAATGAGGTAGGGGTCTATGACGTCAGGAGAGTCCATACCTGGTACGTACCCGATTGACGAGTTCGTTCGAGTCAATGGTCCCAGCAACGTATTTGTCCGCGTCAGCGCGCGTGTCAAAACTGACGTCCAAGCCCTCGATCTCGGCGCTGTGGATTGCCTCTTCGACCTGCTGCGCTCGCACTTCGGTGATAGTCACGACTGTTCCCTTCGCTGTCTTCGATTCTAGACCGTGACTCCGGCAACATCCCCAACGAGGTAACACGGCCTCGTCAGGGAACAATCGGTACCGAAACCAGGGAAGACCGGAGGTGACGCCAGTACCGCAGCCGTCACCCGGTTGCAGGCACGGGATGTTTCGCCCCGGGGCTTTCGCAACGGCGCTCAGAAACGCGCGGAGAATCCGCCGTCGGCGTTGAGTAGCTGGCCGTTGATCCAGCGCCCCTCGTCGGAGAGCAGGAACGATGTGATCCCTGCGATGTCTTTCGGCGTACCGGCCCTGCCGAGCGGGTGATAGGCAGTGAGGGCCGTCCGCGTCTCATCCTCCATCCAGCCTGTGTCTATCGGTCCCGGATTGACGACGTTGGCCGATATCTGGTGCGGTCCGAGTTCGCGGGCCGCAGAGATGACGATCCGGTCCAGCGCGCCTTTCGATGCGCCGTAGGGAAGATTGCCGGTCGTGTGGTCGCTCGTGAAGGCGACGATCGCTCCGCCCGTCGCGTCAACCTGGCGAGCGAAGGCGGCGATCAGCAGAAGGGTCGCCCGGGCGTTGACGGCAACGTGCTCGTCGAAGCTCTCCGCCGTGGTGTCGAGAATGCCGGATTCGACGTCGTGGGCGTGGCTCAGCACGAGCCCGGAAACCGGTCCCCGTTCGCGCGCGATCCGCTCGACGAGCTCGGTCGGCGCCGCGGCGTCAGACAGATCGCAGGGGTACTCGCCGGTGTCGCGGTCGCTGGTGACGACGTCCCAGCCTTCTTCGACGAGCCGCGGCACGATGCTCGCGGCGATACTGTTGGCGCGCGCGGCTCCCGTGACAAGTGCAAGGGGCATGCGGCCATGCTAGCGAGGTTGGTTCGTCGGTTTCCGCGATCATCGCGGCCGACCGTTCTCGACCTGCTCTGGGCGCATCGGAATCAGACAGCTCGGACGACTAAGACGTCGGAACCGGCACCCGGATGCGCTCCGCGTTCGCGTAGACGTTCATCGATTCGCCCCGCAGGAAGCCGACGAGCGTGAGCCCCGCCTCGGCCGCGAGCTCGACCGCGAGCGACGACGGCGCCGACACAGCGGCGAGGGCGGGAATTCCCGCCATCAGCGCCTTCTGCACCAGCTCGAAGCTCGCCCGGCCCGACACCATCAGCACCGTGCCCGTCAGAGGAAGCCGGTCGTTCAGCACCGCCCATCCGACGACCTTATCGACCGCGTTGTGCCGCCCGACGTCTTCGCGCAGCACCAGCAGCTCGCCCGTCGCCGCGTCGAAGAGCCCGGCGGCGTGGAGGCCTCCGGTTTTGTCGAAGACCTCCTGCTCGGCGCGCAGCAGGTCGGGCAGCCGGGTCAGGAGCTCCGCGTCGACCGTCACGCCGTCGGCCGCGACGTCGTGGCGCGACTGGGTGCGCACCGCGTCGATCGATGCCTTGCCGCACATGCCGCACGAGCTGGTCGTGTAGAAGTTGCGGGCGAGGTCGGTCGACGGCGCCTCCACGCCGGGTGCGAGCGTCACGTCGAGCACGTTGTAGGTGTTCTCGTCGTCACCGCCCGTGCCGGGCCCGCCGCAGTGGATCGCCGAGAGGAACTCGCCACCCACGCCGATGACGCCCTCGGAGACCAGGAACCCGGCGGAGAGCTCCACATCGTGCCCCGGCGTCCGCATCGTGATCGCCAGCGGCTCGCCCCCGATGCGGATCTCGAGCGGCTCCTCGACCGCCAGGGTGTCGGGCCGCCGCCGCTCGCCGTACGTCAGCGAGATGCGGGTCACCGGTCGCTTCGTCGTGATCCGTCCCATGCTCGCCATGCTACGTCGGCGCGGACGGGTCGGGGCGCGACAGCGACGGATGAGAATGACCGGGTGATCCGCGGCTGCGCGTCAGCCGCCGATCGCGTTCATCCCTCGTTCTGGCTGCAGGAACGACGGGTCGTTGATCGCGTGCCCCGGCAGCTTGCCGGCGACGGCCGCGCGCAGCACCCGCTCGATGTCTTCGTCGCCCGCACCGCTGCGCAGCCGAGGCACCAGGTCGTACTCGTCGTTCGAGAAGAGGCAGTTGCGGATCTGCCCGTCGGCCGTCAGCCGCATGCGGTCGCAGTCGCCGCAGAAGGGCGCGGTGACCGAGGCGATCACGCCGACGGAGTGCGGGCCGCCGTCGAGCCGCCACGTCTCGGCAGGCGCGCCGCCGCGGCCGGGAATCGGATCGAGACGCCAGCGGGTCGCGAGCGCTGCGAGGATGTCGTCGCGCGTCGACATGCTGTCGCGCCGCCAGGTGTGGCCGGCGTCGAGCGGCATCTGCTCGATGAAGCGCAGCTGCGCACCCTGGGAGATCGCGAACTCCACGAGCTCGACGAGCTCGTCGTCGTTGACGCCGCGCATCGCGACCGTGTTGAGCTTGAGCGGCCGCAGTCCGCTCCGCGCGGCCGCGGCGATGCCCTCGAGCACGTCGTCGAGGCGGTCGCGCCTGGTCAGCCGGTGGAACCGCTCGCGGTCGAGCGTGTCGATCGAGATGTTCAGGCGCGAGAGGCCGGCGTCGATCAGGGCGGGCAGATGCTCGCCGAGCCGGATGCCGTTGGTCGTCATCGCGATCGACACGGGGCCGTCGGGCGACGAGATCGCCGAGAGGCGGCGCACGACGTCGACGATGTCGCGCCGCAGCAGCGGTTCGCCGCCCGTGAGCCGGAAGGTCGAGATGCCGGCGGCGGCCGCGATGCGCGCGACCCGCTCGATCTCGTCGATCGTCAGGATGCTCTCGCGCGCCAGCCACTCGTTGCCCTGCTCGGGCATGCAGTAGGTGCAGCGCAGCGAGCACCTGTCGGTAAGCGAGATGCGCAGGTCTCGGTGCACGCGGCCGAACCTGTCGACGAGGGGCCCGCCGAGCGGCCCGTCGTACGTCTGCGACGACGCCGGGCGCGAGAGCGGAATCGTCGCGCCGAGCGACACCGCCGTCATGCCTGCCTCCGGTGCATCCCTCCAGGCTACCCGTCCGAACCGGCCTGGGCGCCGGGCTTCCCGCTGCGGCGCACGCCGGCGACGATCCGCACGCGGTGCGCCGGCACCGATAGGCGCACCGGGTCGCCCGGCGCCAGACGGAGGCGCGCCACCCGGTCCGCCGGAACCCAGGCAGCCACGCGGGGGGCGTCGGTGACGACGAGCGCGCCGTCAGGAGCAGAGTCGAGCCTGACCACCCTGGCCAGCCACTCCCCCGGTTCGGGCTCCGCCTCGCGGGCCAGACGCAGCGCGCCCGTCCACGACGCATCCCCCGCCGGCGCGAGCCTGACGTCGTTCGGGCGGAACAGCGCGACAACGCGCTTGCCCTCCCGCTCGGCAGGCGGAGGACCTGCGGGGATCGCGAGCGCTGACGTCGTCGTCCGCACGGTGTTCGCGCGCACCTCGCCGCCCGGCCCGTCCCCGCCGATGCGCACCGGTCCCTCCGAGGCCTTCACCAGGCAGCCGCCGCTCGCGCCGGTGCCGACGACGCGGTTGACGCCGATCGCCTCGGCTGCGAACGGGGTGGCGGGCTGGGTGAGCACATCCGCGGTCGCACCCTCTTGGGTGACGCGACCCCGCTCCAGGATGAAGACACGGCGGGCGAGCGCCGCCACGTCGGTGACGTCGCGGGTGAACAGCAGGGCCGCGATGCGCGAGCTCATCAGCCGTTCGTGCAGCAGCGTGCGCAGCTCGGAGGCGGTGACGGGGTCGAGCGTCGCCAGCGGATCGTCGAGCAGCACCGCGCGCGGCGCCGCGGCCAGCGCCCGCGCGATCGCGACGCGTTGCCTGGCGCCCGCGTCGAGCTGACGGGGCCGCTGGTCGCCGCTTCCGCCGAGGCCGACCTGCCACAGCCACTCGTCCGCCTCACCGCGCGCGTGCTTGCCGTCGAGCCCCCGGCCGTGCAGGCCGAAGGCCACGTTGTCGCGCACCGTCATCTGCTCGAACAGCCGGGGATTGCGCCCCAGCAGGACGACGCCGCGGCGGCGGGGGCGCACGTGCCGGTGGCGCGTGGCCGTGACGTCGTTGCCGAACGCGATCGAGCCGCCCGTGAGGCGCTGAGCACCCGAGATGGCGGCGAGCACCGTCCGCGCACCTGCACCGTGAGCCGCGAGGATCGCTGCGGTCTCGCCGTGTTCGACGCGCACCCTGGCGTCGATGTCGACGCCGCCGCGGCGCACGACGACGTGCGCGTCGATCGGCGCGGCATTGGATCGATCGGCGCGGCTCATCGCGAGGCCTCCGCTCTCCAGGATCTCAGGGCGACCGCCACGAGCAGCGCCACCACCAGCAGGACCAGGCTGAGCGCCGCGGCGAAGGCCTGACCGGAGCCGACCCCAGCGGCGAAGAGCGAGAGGGCCGCCGTCCTCGCCTCCGTGGCGGCGAGAGCGGTGGCGCCGAACTCGCCGATCGCGCGGGCGAAGCACAGCAGCACCGCCGCCCAGATGCCGGGAGCCGCCGCGGGGAGGGTGACGCGCCAGAACACGCGCCATCGACCGGCACCGAGCCCGGCGGCGACGAACTCGGTGTCGCGGCCGGCGGTGCGCAGCGCCTGGTCGAGCACGAGGACGAGCACCGGCAGCGACACGGCCACCTGGGCGGTGACGACGAGCACGAACGGCGACAGATCGGCGACCCACGCGCCGAGAGCCTGACCGGGGAAGGCTGCGGGGTCGAGGAGCGCCCGAACGCCGAAGCCCGACACAACGGGAGGGAGGATGAGCGCCGTCACGGCGAGCACGCGCAGCGTTCCGGCGATCGCACGCGGTGCCCTTGCGATGACGAGCGCGAGCGGCGCACCGACGACGAGGCACACGGCGGTCGCGATCAGCCCGGTCAGCGCAGACAGCCCGAGCGGATCGAGCAGTTCGGCGCTGCCGATCTCGGCGACGACCGTCGACCATTCGACGCGCAGCAGCAGCGCTGCGAGCGGCAGGACGAGGGCGATCGCCCCGACCACCGCCGGAATGACCAGCGTGCGCGGCAGCTGTCCGGGCACGAGCCCGCGGCCGGCCGCCCTCGTTCCCCGAGCGGCGATCGTGTCCCCCGTCATGCCCCCTATCGTGTCGATTCGCCGCGTGCTCGTCTACGACCGGCCCGGCGCGTCACGCCTTTCGCCCGCGGGTTCGCGCGGAGCCCTACGCTGGAAGGCATGTCCCTTCCGCCGTTGGTCGAGCCCGTCGACGCGCTGTCGGCCGACGAGAGCGCCCGTACGGCGCGCCACTTGGCTCTCGCAGGGTTCGGCGAGGCGTCCCAGCGCCGCCTCGCCGGCGCGCACGTCGCGCTGGTGGGCGCCGGCGGTCTCGGCGCCCCCGCGATCCTCGCTCTCGCCGCTGCGGGCGTCGGCACGCTCACCGTCATCGACGACGACGTCGTCGAGGTCTCGAACCTGCAGCGGCAGGTCCTGCACCGCACAGCCGACATCGGCAGGCCGAAGGCCGACAGCGCGGTGCGCGTCGCCGCCGACCTGTCGCCGACAACCGTCGTGAGGACGCGGCTCGCGCGGTTGGACGCGTCGAACGCCGAGGAGCTCCTGTCCGGCGCTGACGTGGTGCTCGACGGGGCGGACACGTTCGCGACGCGCGTCGACGTCGCCGCGGCCTGCGAACGCCTGGGCGTACCGCTCGTCTGGGGTGTGATCCAGGAGTTCGCCGCGCAGCTGACGGTGTTCTGGTCGCGCCCGCCCGCCGGCCGCGCCCCGGTGGTGCTCGGCGACCTGTACCCGGCGGGCGCCGCGGGCGAACCGCCGAGCTGCGCTCAGGTCGGAGTGCTCGGCGCCCTGTGCCTGCAGGTCGGCTCCGCGATGGCGATGCAGGCGATCCAGCTGATCTGCGGCATCGGCGAGCCTCTTCTCGGACGCCTGCTGCTGATCGACTCCCTGCGGTCGACGCAGCGCGAGGTCCCCCTCGTCGGCTCGGGTGCTGCCGCGCCATCTGCTCCCCCAGCGCCCCCTCGTCCGGCCGCCGCATCCCTGCACGCCGCGGAGCTCGACGCGTTCCTCGCCGGCGACGGCGCTCGCCTGCTGCTCGACGTGCGGGAGCCGGCCGAGATCGCCGACGACGACCCGTTCCCCGGTTCCGTGCGCATCCCGATCGGCGACGTGCTCGCCGACCCCGCCGCCGCGGTGCGCAGACTCGGGGACGCCGCAGATGTGGCCGTCGTCTGCCTGTCCGGTGTCCGCTCGCGGCGAGCCGCGGACGCGCTGGCCGCCGCCGGCCTCGCCTGCGCGAGCGTCGCCGGCGGCATCAACGCCTGGCGCGCCGCCGGCACTCCCGCTCCCACCGCCGCACGAGAGGCCGCAGCACGATGACCATGCGCACCGTCGAGGAGCAGCGGGAGCGCGTGCTCGCCTCCGTCATCCGGACCGCCGTCGAGACGCTTCCGCTCTCTGCCGCGGCCGGTCTCACTCTCGCCGAGCCCGTGCGCGCACGCGTTCCTATCCCCGTGTTCGACAACTCCGCGATGGACGGCTTCGCCGTGCACTTCGACGACGTCGCCGCCGCGTCGTCCGAAACACCCATCGCGCTGCGCGTCGTGGCCGATGTACCGGCCGGGAGCGGAGAGGACCCCGCCATCGGGCCGGGCGAAGCGGCGCGCATCATGACCGGCGCGCCCGTGCCGAGCGCCGCCGACGCGATCGTGCCGTTCGAGCAGACGGTCGGCGGCCTCGACGACTCGCTCGATACCGCCGTCGTCACCGGCGCGCCCCGCGCGAGGGGCGCGCACATCCGGCGCCGCGCCGAGGACCGCTCGCCCGGCGACACGATCGTCGAGGCCGGAGCCGTGCTCGGCGCCTACGCCCTCTCCGCGGCAGCGGCCGCGGGCGTCGATCGCGCGGTCGTGCACCGCCAGCCCCGCGTACTGGTGGTCTCCACCGGAAGCGAGCTCGTCGTGCCGGGCGCCGACCTCGCGCACGGCCAGATCCCCGAGTCGAACTCGACGCTGCTGGCCGAGCTGGCGCGCGGCGCCGGTGCCGAGATCGCCGCCGTCGCGAGCGTGACCGACGAACCAGCCGCGCTGCGCGACCTGCTCGACGCACACGCGGATGTCGATGCGGTCATCACCTCGGGCGGAGTCAGCGCCGGGGCCTACGAGGTCGTGAAGAACCTCCTCGGAGGCACGATCGAGTTCACGAAGGTCGCGATGCAGCCGGGCAAGCCCCAGGGCTTCGGTCGGCTCGACGGCGGCACCCTCGTGTTCGCCCTGCCGGGCAACCCGGTCAGCGCCGCCGTCTCGTTCGAGGTGTTCGTCCGCCCGGCGCTCCTGCGCGCGCAGGGGCGCACGACAATCGACCGTCCCGTGCTGCGAATGGCGGCCGCTGAGGCCTGGCGCACGCCGCCCGGACGGCGGCAGTACCTGCCGGCGCGCATCGACCGCACCGATCCGGCGGCCTGGCGCGTGCACCCAGCGACGTCGGGCGGATCGGCATCGCACCTGGCCGGCGGAATCGCCGTAGCCGAGGCCATCGCGGTTGTGCCGGCGGAGGTCGCCGAGGTGGCCGCCGGCGACGCGATCGACGTCATCCTGCTCTGAGCGTCCGCGCGACGCGGCAGGATGGACATATGACCGCAGAGTTCACCCACCTCGATTCCGCCGGCCGCGCCCGGATGGTCGACGTCACCGCGAAGCAGCCCACCGTTCGCTCGGCCACCGCGCGCGGGCGCGTCACCGTCGCGCCCGAGACGATCGCCGCGCTGCGCGACGGCTCGACGCCCAAGGGCGACGTGATCGCGGTCGCCCGCATCGCCGGCATCCAGGGCGCGAAGAAATGCGCCGATCTGCTGCCGCTGGCGCACATCATCGGCGTGCACGGCGCCGTCGTCGACCTCGACATCACCGACGAGGCCGTCGAGATCAGCGCCACGATCCGCACCGCCGACCGCACGGGCGTCGAGATGGAGGCGCTGACCGCCGTCACGGTCGCCGGTCTCGCCGTCGTCGACATGGTCAAGGGCATCGACCGATCTGCCGCGATGACCGACATGCGCATCGTCGCCAAGGAGGGCGGCCGGAGCGGTTCGTGGACCCGCGAGGGCGAGTGAGCCCGGACGCGATCGTGCTCGCGGGCGGCCGCGCGTCGCGCCTCGGCGGGATCGATAAGCCCCGGATCGAGATCGGCGGCCGCACACTGCTCGACGGAGTGCTCGACGCCCTCGCGTCGGCCGGATGCGATCGCATCGTCGTCGCCGGCCCCGAGGCACCGGTCGACGACTCGGGCACAAGCGAACGAAGGCGGTCCCGGCCGACGGTCGGTCCGGATGTGCGCTGGGTGCGCGAAGATCCGCCGTTCGGGGGCCCCGTCTCCGGCATCGCCGCCGCCCTCCCGCTGGTGCGGTCGCGCGAGGTGATCGTGCTGGCCGGCGATCTCACGGCGCCTGCCGAGGCGCTCGCCCTGCTCATCGATCCGGATGCGCCTCACGGCGCCGACGGGCGGCGGCTCACGGACCCGAACGGGCGCTCGCAGCCGCTCACAGCCGTGTACACCGCGGCCGCGCTGCGGACGAACCTCGCCGCGCTCCCCGACGGCGGCCGCGACGCCTCGATGCGCCGGCTGCTCGACGGCCTCGCACTGGCCGACATCGACGCCCCGGCCGTCGCCGTGCACGATGTCGACACGTGGGAGGATGTCGAAGACGCCCGGCGCACCGCCGCCGGGCGAAAGGAGTGAGCATCATGGCCGAATCGCGCACGCTTCCGCCCGAGGCGCTCGACGAATGGACCCTGGCCGCCTGCGAGCGGCTCGGTCTCGACCGTGAGTCGGTCTCGATCCCCCTCGTCCTCGATCTCGCCCGAGACGTCGCCCACGGGGTGGCGCGCCCCGCAGCGCCCCTCACCGCGTTCCTCGCCGGCCTCGCCGCGGGCGCAGCCGGAGGCTCCTCAGACGATCAGGCGCGCTTCGTCGCCGAGGTCGTCGCCCTCGCCCAGGAGTGGAGTGAGCGGTCATGACGACGGTCCGCTACTTCGCCGCCGCCGAGGAGGCGGCCGGCACGTCCTCCGAGCAGCGGAGCGAGACGACCCTCACGGCGCTGCGCACCGCCCTCGCCGCGGATCACCCCGACCTCGCCGCCCTGCTCCCCCAGTGCGCCGTTCTGGTCGACGGCCAGCGGCACGACGACGACGCCGACCTCGCCGACTCGTCGCTGGTCGACGTGCTGCCGCCCTTCGCCGGCGGGTAGTCGCTCCCCTGAACGCGAAGATCCCCGGTGCACATGATGCGCCGGGGATCTTCGCGTTCGCGCTACAGACCGATGGAGTTGAAGACCTTGCCTGCGCGCTGCAGGATCGCCTCGCGCGCGCCATCGGCGAGCCGGTCGAGGTCGGGCGAACCCGGTTCGAAGACGAGGCCGCGGCGCTCGGCCGCGGTCGCCAGCAGCGCGTTGGTGAGCTGCGGATTCAGCGGAAGCGCGGGGCCCTGCACGTTGGAGGCGTAGGCCGACGCGCGGCGAACAGTCTCGCCGCGGCCCTCGCCGCGCGCGAAGCTGCCCGAGCCTGCGGTCAGGGCGCCGTACGCCTCGACGCCGGCGCCGAGCGTCCATTCGGAGGCGTGGTCCTCGAAGCCGACCAGGCGACCGTGCTCGGTATCTGCCACGACGTAGCCGACGCGGCGCGTGTGGGTGCGTTCGACGGCGAAATCGAAGATGCCGATGCCCTCGAGCGCGTCGCCGTCCACCGGCGTCACGCCGCGGCTGAGCAGCTCGGCACCGCCGCCGACCGCGATCAGCGGCGTGCCGGCGGCCACGAGAGTCTCGAGCGCAGCCGACTTGGCCCCCAGGTCGTCCGCGACGAGACGCATCGCCGACAGCGGGCCGTTGCCCACTACCACGACGTCGACGTCAGCGGGCAGCGCGTCGCCGCGCCCCACGCGCAGGTGCTCGACGGTGCGGCCGTCGCCCGAGCGCTCCCAGCGCACCTGAAGGGCGCTGACATTGCCGAGATCGCCGGTCACGCCGAGCTCGACGGGGTACAGCTGCGCGATGCGCAGGTTCTGCTCGCTCATCGGCGCGCCACCTCCTGATCGCCGTGGCCGAGAATGCGCCGGCCGATCATCATGAGCTCGTAGTTGACGAACCAGGTCTGACGGCCGCGGCCGGTCGCCGGCAGCGTGCGCATGTGCGCGACGGCCTTCTCCATATCGGGCTCGACCAGTCCGATCTCGACGCCGGCGTGCTCGAGGCGGAGTGCGATCTGGAACGCCTTCTCACCGGTCACCACGTCGATGCGGCGGATGGCCGACAGGTCGACGTCGTACAGCCACGAAACGTCGGGCGTGCCCTCGTCGATCGCGATGAGCATGCGCTCGGGCGACGCGGGCAGCGCGTCGACGTTGAGCTGCAGGCTCGGGCCGTTCTTGAACATCACGAACTCGACCTGCTCGTCGTCGGTGCCCTCCCGCAGGGGGATCACCTCGCCGCGTCCGAACGCTGGCTCCATCGTCGCGAAGCCCGCAACTGCCCGGTCCGAGCGGAACTCGTCGCCGAGCACGCGGAACGCGGTCGTCAGCGCGGCGGCCGCGTCGGCCGCGTAGTGCATACCGGGCGCCGGGGTCGAGAAGCTGATGTCCTCGCCGTTCACGCGCACGGTCACGTCGCGCCCGGACGCCGAGACGACCTCCGCGAACGCGTCGTGCAGCACCGCCGCTTCACCGCTGCGGGTATCAGCGGCGTTCGCGAGGCCGTGCGCCGAGGCGGCGACGAGCTCGGGCGCGACGCCGAAGTACGACACGGGCGCCTTCATCGCGGCGACGTCGATCTTCGACAGGTAGGCGTCGTCGCGGTTGACCACCACGTGCGAGACCGCGCGCTTCGAGGTCTCGAGCATCATGTCTGCGACGCGCTCGGTCTCGTAGAAGCGGTAGAGCTGGTCGACCTGCACGTTCAGCGACAGGATGACCGCGGGCGACAGGCGGTCGGCCAGCTCGGCGGCGTAGCCCTCGTCGACCTCGAGCACGGCGACGTCCGCCCGGACGCGGCCCGTCAGGGTCGCATCGGCGAGCAGCGCGCTCGTGACGCCCTGCGGCAGGTTCGATCCGGTCGGGTTCGTGAACACGTTCAGGCCGTGCGCGCGCAGGATCTCGCTGACCATGTGCGTCGTCGTCGTCTTGCCGTTCGAACCCAGCACGAACACCACGCCGTAGCGGAACTGTCCGGCCAGCGTCGACAGCAGCGACGGGGCGAGCTTGTTCGTCACGTAGCCGGGCAGCGCTCCGCCGCCGCCGCGCAGGCGGGTGGCGAAGCGAGCCAGCTTTCCGGCCAGAACCGGGATGATGTAGCGGGGGCCCGGCGTGCGGGCGCTCTGCGTCGTCACCAGCGGATCACTCCAGGTAGTCGCGCAGGGACTGCGAACGGCTCGGGTGGCGCAGCTTCGCCATCGTCTTCGACTCGATCTGGCGGATGCGCTCGCGCGTCACGCCGAACGTGTCGCCGATCTGGTCGAGCGTCTTCGGCTGACCGTCGCCCAAGCCGAAGCGCATGCGGATGACGCCCGCCTCGCGCTCGGAGAGCGAGTCGAGCAGGCTCTCGAGCTGGCGCTGCAGCATCGTGAAGCCCACCGCGTCGGCCGGAACGACGGCCTCGGTGTCCTCGATCAGGTCGCCGAACTCGCTGTCGCCGTCCTCACCGAGGGGGGTCGAGAGCGAGATCGGCTCGCGACCGTACTTCTGCACCTCGACGACCTTCTCGGGCGTCATGTCGAGCTCCTTCGAGAGCTCTTCCGGTGTCGGCTCGCGACCGAGGTCCTGCAGCATCTGGCGCTGAACGCGGGCCAGCTTGTTGATGACCTCGACCATGTGCACGGGGATGCGGATGGTGCGCGCCTGGTCGGCCATGGCGCGGGTGATCGCCTGACGGATCCACCAGGTGGCGTACGTCGAGAACTTGAAGCCCTTGGTGTAGTCGAACTTCTCGACCGCACGGATGAGGCCGAGGTTGCCCTCCTGGATGAGGTCGAGGAACTGCATTCCGCGGCCGGTGTAGCGCTTGGCCAGCGACACGACGAGACGCAGGTTCGCGCCGAGCAGGTGGCTCTTGGCGCGGCGTCCGTCGCGCACGACCCACTGCAGGTCGAGCCCGAGCTGACCGGTCTTCTCGGCCGCCGACATCTTCGACAGCTTGTCCTCGGCGAACAGACCGGCCTCGATGCGCATGGCGAGGTCGACCTCCTCGGCGGCGTTCAGCAGCGGCACCTTGCCGATCTGCTTGAGGTAGTCCTTCACCGGGTCGGCGGTCGCACCCGTGATCTGGGTGGAGTAGACCGGGACGTCCTCCTCCTCGGCCTGCGAGATGACGATCGCGCCCGTGGGCAGCGGCTCGGTCGTCTCCTTCTGCTTCGTCGACTCGTCCTCGTCGACGACCTCGACCGCCGCGGTGTCGGTCGACACGGCCTCGGCCTCGTCGGCCTTCTTGCGCCCGCGGGCGGGTGCCTTCTTCGCCGGCGCCTTCTTAGCGGCGGTGGTCTTCTTGGCGGCCGGCTTGGCGGCGGCCTCTTCGGTCTGCTCTGCGGCGGTCTCCGCGGCTTCCGACGTCTTCGAAGCGCTCTTGGAGGCGTTCGAGCGCGGCGTCTTGGTTGCTGTCGTCACGTCTGGCCTTTCACCGACGGCGCCTGCGCGTCGCCTTCGGGTGTTTTTGGGCAGGAGTAAGACCCTTGTCAAGTCCTCGTGCTTGCGCTCGGGGTTGACAACGGGTCCGTCCGGCTAGTATCGCATAGCTCACTGCGAGATCGACAATCCTGTCGGATCCTCTTCGAAATCAACACGAGGACGCCGGATGGTATTCCCCGGCTCCGCACTCACGCCGACTTGTCGTCGTCGCGCGTCGGGCGCGAGGCCAGGTAGCGCTCCAGCTCGGCCGCCAGCTCGTCTGCGCTCGGCAGAGCCGCCTCGTCGAAGTCGCGCTGGCCCTCGTTCTCGCCCGCCATGTAGGCGTCGTTGCGCTCCTCCAGGCCGTGGATCATGCGCTGCAGCTCTTCGTTGCTCGAGATCTGGTCCTCGACCTTGCGCAGGTAGTCCTCGTTCTGCTCGCGCAGATCGGCGAGATCGAAGACGAGGCCGGTGGCCGCCATGACCTTCTCCAGCCCGACCGCGCTCGCGCCGGGAAAGTCGGTGTCGGCGAGGTAATGAGGCACGAACAGCACGAAACCCGTCGTCGCGTAGCCGGCCTCGATCATCCGGAGCTCGAGCAGGTGACCGATGGTCGCGGGCGCCTGCGTGTGCGGGCGCCACACCGAATGCTCCTCGATCAGATCGGCGCGAGTGCCGCTCACGGTCGCGCCGACGGGGCGTGTGTGCGGCACGGGCATGGGGATCGAGTGCACCCACGTTACGGATGCCGCATCGAACTCTGCGGCGAAGTCGGCGACGGCCTCCGCGAAGGCGTCCCATCCGAAATCGGGCTCGTAGCCGGCGAGAACGAGGAACGGCTGCCCGAGGGCGTCGTGCGCGAGCGAGAGCTCGAGCCGCTGCGGCCGGTAGTCGGTCAGGTGGTCCCTGTCGAAGGTGACGATGGGGCGGCGCGCGCGGTAGTCGAGGAACGCGTCGTTCGCGAACGTCACCAGCGGCTGGGGGTCGAGCTCGTCGCGCGCGAAATCGACGAGACCCGCGACGGCGCCTCCGGCGTCGGTGAAGCCGGTCATCAGAATGACGAGGGGAAGGCGCCCCGGAACTTCGGGAGCGTTCGCGACTCGTTCGTACAGCGGGCCGAAAGCGGGCATACCCCCATGGTACGAGCCGGGGCGGGGGTCGGGCTCTGCCCGGCGCGGGATACGCCGACGGTGAACACACGGGCGCCCCCGGCCGCGGCGCCGGTTCCATAGGATGGAGGAATGGCAATCCCCGACATCACCGTCTCCCATCTGCCGTTCTCCGCCCACGAAGCGGACGCGCTGATCCTCGCGATCCCGACCCTCGACCGCGCCGGCAGCGACATCGACGCGCTGCGACCGGCGCTCGACGCCGTCGCGTTCACCGGCAAGGCCGGTTCGTTCGCCCGCGTGCACGCTCCCGAGTTCTCGGCCAAGCCCGTCGCCGTCGTCGGCCTCGGCGCCGAGCCGACGGTTGACGACGTGCGCGACGCGGTCGGCTCGGGCACCCGCCAGCTCACCGGATTCGCGACCGTCGCCGTCGCCGTCGCCGACGACGTCTCCGACGCATGGCGCGGCGCCGCCGAGGGCGCGCTCCTCGGCGCGTACGAGTACGTCGCGTACAAGAGCGGCGAACGCGACCAGTCCTCCGCGCACGCCGCGGCCGTCCGCCTGCACGCCCCCGAGCACGTGACCGATGCCGATCTCGCCAGCGCGCGCGCGCACGCGGAGGCCGTCGCTCTCGTGAAGGACCTGGTCTCGACCCCGGCGGCCGACCAGTCGCCCGCGCAGCTCGCCGACAGCGCCGAGCGCGCGATCGCCGATCTGCCGGTCACCGCGACGGTGTGGGATGAAGAAGCGCTCGCGACGGGCGGCTTCGGAGGGATCCTCGGCGTGGGCCGCGGCTCCGAGAACCCGCCCCGCCTCGTGCGGCTCGACTACGCGCCCGACGGGGCCGAGCGCCACGTCGCGCTCGTCGGCAAGGGCATCACGTTCGACACCGGCGGTCTCTCCCTCAAGCCGGCCGCCAGCATGGTCGGCATGCAGGAGGACATGACGGGCGCAGCCGAGGTGCTCGCCGTGGTGCGCGCCGCCGCTCAGCTGGAGCTCCCCGTGCGGGTCACCGCCTGGATGTGCATCGCGGAGAACATGCCGTCCGGCCGCGCGACCCGTCCGGGCGACGTGCTGACGATGGCCAACGGCGCAACCGTCGAGGTCACCAACACCGACGCGGAGGGCCGCCTCGTCCTCGCCGACGGCCTCGTCGCCGCCAGCCGCGAGACGCCGGACGTGATCGTCGATGTCGCCACGCTGACGGGCGCGATGCTCGTCGCGCTCGGCACGCGCTACACGGGCATCATGGGCGATGCCGAGCCCGTCGACGCGTTCCTCCGCTCAGCCGATCGCACGGGCGAGCCCGCCTGGGCGCTCCCGCTGCCCGCCTACATCGAGAGCGAGCTCGACTCGCGCGTCGCCGACATGCAGAACGCCAACGTCGGCAACCGCAGTGCCGGTTCCCTGTACGCCGGCCTGTTCCTCCGACGCTTCGTCGGCGACGGCGCGAAGGGCGCTGGCCGCATCCCGTGGCTGCACCTCGACATCGCCGGTTCCGCCATGAGCGCCTCCGGCGCCTACGGATTCACGGGCAAGGGCCCGACCGGCGCCACTACGCGCGCGCTGATCGACTTCGTCGCCGCCGGCGGCGAGCTTGCGTAGCCCGCGCCCTTCTCCCCCACGACTAGGAATAGAGAACCCGTGACCGAGCACACGTTCGATGTCGTCGTCGTCGGCGGCGGCTCCGGCGGTTACGCCGCCGCGCTGCGCGCAGCAGAGCTGGGCAAGAAGGTGGCGCTCATCGAGCGGGACAAGCTGGGCGGCACGTGCCTGCATCGCGGCTGCGTGCCGACGAAGGCGCTGCTCCACACGGCGGAGGTCGCCGACGTCGTGCGCGAAGCGGCCGGGGCCGGGGTCACCGCGAGCCTCGAAGGCATCGACGGCGCAGCCGCGCTGGCCTTCCGCGACGGCATCGTCGACAAGAAGCACCGCGGGCTCGCCGGCCTGATCAAGACGCGCGGCATCGAGGTCATCGACGGGCTCGGCACGCTGAACGCCGACCGATCGGTGAGCGTCGGCGACGATCTCTACCGCGGCGCGGACGTCGTGATCGCCACCGGCTCGTACAGCAGGGTGATTCCGGGGATCGCGCTCGGCGAGCGCATCCTCACGAGCGAGAGCGCGCTTCGCCTCGCCGAGGTTCCCGGCCGCGCGATCGTTCTGGGCGGAGGAGTGATCGGCGTCGAGTTCGCCAGCGCCTGGCGCTCGCTCGGCGCCGAGGTGATGATCGTCGAGGGTCTGGACAGGCTCGTCCCGAACGAGGACGAGGCGCTCAGCACCGGCCTCGCACGCGCGCTGCGCAAGCGGGGCATCGAGGTGCGACTCGGCGTCAGCGTGAAGGAAGCGGCGGAGACCTCTGACGGCGTGAGCGTTCAGCTCGACGGCGGCGACGAGCTCGCAGCCGACGTGCTGCTGGTCGCCGTCGGCCGCGGCCCTGCGACCGCCGGGCTCGGGCTCGAGGAGGCCGGGGTCGCCCTCGAACGCGGGCACATCCTCGTCGACGAGCGCATGCGCACGAGCGTCGAGCATGTCTGGGCGGTCGGCGACGTCACTCCCGGCCTGCAGCTCGCCCACCGCGGCTTCCAGCAGGGGATCCTGGCCGCCGAGGCCATCGCCGGCGTCGCGACGGCACCGATCGACGAGCGCCAGATCCCCCGCGTCACGTACTCGCACCCCGAGATCGCCTCGGTCGGCATCAGCGAGGCGCAGGCCGCGGAGGAGTTCGGCGAGGACGAAGTGATCTCGACGCGCTTCGACCTCGCGGGCAACGCGCGAAGCGAGATCATCGGCACGGGCGGCTTCGTGAAGGTCGTCCGGCGCAAGGACGGCCCCGTCGTCGGCGTGCACCTGCTGGGCGACCGCGTCGGCGAGCTGATCACCGAGGGCCAGCTGGCCGTCGCGTGGGAGGCGCACCCCGAAGATCTGGCGCCGCTGATCCACGCACATCCCACGCAGAGCGAGGCGCTCGGCGAGGCCTTCCTGGCCCTCGCCGGCAAGCCGCTGCACTCCCTGTAGAACCACCCCCTCCATCGGCCGCGGGGCGCGTCGCCATTCGGCCGGCGAGGGAACTAAGCTAGATACGTCACAAACACTTACGAAGGAGACTTCGACATGAGCATTTCTGTGGTCCTCCCCGCGCTCGGAGAGAGCGTCACCGAGGGCACCATCACCCGCTGGCTGAAGAATGTCGGCGATACGGTGCAGGAGGACGAGGCCCTGCTCGAGGTCTCGACCGACAAGGTCGACACCGAGGTTCCTTCGCCCGTCTCGGGCGTGATCGAGGAGCTCCTCTACGCCGAGGACGACACCGTCGAGATCGGCGCAGTGCTCGCGAAGATCGGCGACGGCAGCGCCGCACCGGCGAAGGATGCCGCTCCCGAGGCGGAGACGCCCGCCGAGGCCGCAGCACCCGCAGCGGAGTCCGCGCCCGCAGCCGAGGCCCCGGCCGCCGCAGAGCCCGAGGCTCCCGCAGAGGCGCCCGCCGCCGAGGCACCCGCCGCGTCGGGCGATGCCACCGATGTCGTTCTCCCCGAGCTGGGCGAGAGCGTCACCGAGGGCACCGTGACCCGCTGGCTGAAGAGCGTCGGCGACTCGATCGAGGTCGACGAGCCGCTGCTCGAGATCTCGACCGACAAGGTCGACACCGAGGTCCCCTCGCCCGTCGCAGGTACCGTGCTCGAGCTGCTCGCCGCCGAAGACGACACCGTCGAGGTCGGCGCCGTGCTCGCGCGCGTCGGTTCTGGTGCGCCCGCTGCCAAGGCGGAAGAGCCCGCGGCACCTGCCGCCGAGCCCGCAGCCGAAGCACCCGCGGCCGAGCCCGCACCCGCAGCTGAGGCGCCCGCCGCCGAGCCCGAGGCTCCGGCACAGGCGCCTGCCGCGGAGCAGCCCGCTCCCGCGGCAGAGGCTCCCGCCGCACCCGCGGCCGCTCCCGAGGCACCCGCGGACGCTCCGGCCGAGGCTCCGGCGGCGACCAACGACAAGATCTACGTCACGCCGCTCGTCCGCCGCCTCGCCGCCCAGCAGGGCGTCGACCTGGCGACCGTGCAGGGCTCGGGCGTCGGCGGTCGCATCCGCAAGGAAGACGTGCTGAACGCCGCATCGGCTCCCGCCGCCGCGGCTCCGGCGGCCGCGCCGGCCGCACCGGCCCTCGAGACGTCGCCGCTGCGCGGCACGACGCAGCCGATGTCGCGCCTGCGCAAGGTCGTCGCCTCGCGCGCGGTCGAGTCGCTGAACACGACCGCCCAGCTGACGACGATCGTCGAGGTCGACGTCACGCGCCTCGCCCAGCTGCGCACCCAGCGCAAGGACGAGTTCCAGCAGAAGACCGGCCAGAAGCTGTCGTTCCTGTCGTTCTTCTCGCTGGCAGCCGTCGAAGCGCTGAAGGCCTTCCCCGTCATCAACTCGACGGTCGAGGACGAGAACATCGTCTACCCCGACCACGAGAACCTCTCGATCGCCGTTGACACGCCCAAGGGCCTGTACACCCCGGTGCTGCGCGATGCGTCGTCGAAGTCGATCGCCGAGATCGCCGAGGGCATCGCCGATCTCGCCGCCCGCACGCGCGACGGCAAGCTCAAGCCCGACGACCTGGCCGGCGGCACGTTCACGATCACCAACACGGGTTCGCGCGGCGCGCTGTTCGACACGCCTCTGGTGTTCCTGCCCCAGTCGGCGATCCTCGGCACGGGCATCGTGTTCAAGCGCCCCGGCGTGACCACGGTCGACGGCGTCGACGCGATCAGCGTTCGTTCCTACGTGTACCTCGCGCTGTCGTACGACCACCGCACCATCGACGGCGCAGACGCCGCCCGCTACCTGTCGGCAGTGAAGGCGCGCCTCGAGGCGGCTGACTTCGACGGCAACCTCGGCATCTGAGCGCATTCGAACGGCGGACGGCCGGGGCGATTCTTCGCCCCGGCCGTCCGCCGTTCGCGCACCGCCCAGGCGCACGCGTCAGCCGGCGGCCGCGTACGCGTCTCGCAGCAGCCAGCGCCCGTCGTGCAGGGCGACGGTGACGTAGTAGTCGGTCTCGCCCCGGCCGCTCACGCGCAGGAGCGCCGCCCCGCCGTAGTCGTCAATCAGTACGATATCCGCCCCATCCAGCTCGGACCACGGCGCCGATTCGAGTGCGGCCCCTTCTCGGTCCACCGCCCCGTCGCAGACGTCGTCTCCGGCGTCGACGCAGGCGGCCGCCCGCCGCACGAGCCCCACGAGCGCACTCTCCGGCTCGGCCTGCACGGTCGCATCGATCGCCGCGTCGTCGCCGGCCCCGCTCTCGCCGTCGTCGGTCCCCTCGCCCTCACCGGCCCCGCGGCCTTCCTCCGCCTCGCCCTGCTCCTCACCGGCGGAGTCACCCTCGTCAGCACCCTCGGTGGACGATCCGCCGGTGTGCGCGCCTTCGCCTGCGCTCTCGTCTCCCTGCGCAGCTCCCTCGGCGTCGACCGTCTCGCTGGTCGCCGATGAGCCCTCGTCGGCGACCGCCGGCTCGTCGGCTCGCGGCCAGAGCAGCCCGACCAGCAGCACGCCGATCGCCGCCGCCGCACCGACGGCGTATGCCGCGCGCCTGCCGTTCGCCAGCGGTGCCGCCACCCTTCGTATGCCGCGGCGGACAGCACCGAGCACCGACGCAGCCGCGTCGCGCGCGACCTCCGCGATGGCGGTGTCGCGCCGTCCCCGGCCCGAAGTCGCCGCCTGCCGCCGGGCAGAGGCCCAGGCTCGTGCTGTCTGGGTGCGCCGCTCTCGCCCCTCCCGGCGCGATGCTCGCGCTCGGCGCTCCGCGCGGGACGGGCTCTCGCGCACGGTGGGCTCCGCCATGGCGCCCATCCGCCGTACCGCTCCCTGCGCGTCACCCGCCTCGTCGTCCGTTCCGTCAGGGTCGCCGAACGCCAGAGGCTGCGGCGCGCAGGCTTCGAACAGCTCGGCCTCGAGCGCCTCGCCCTCTCGCGCGAGCCTCGCGGGGTCGGCCAGCAGATCGAGCACCCGGTCGAGCAGACGCCTCACGACCCGATCGACCGCCGCGTCGGCGACCGGTTCCAGCACGGCGATCGCGGTCTCGGCCGCGCTGCGCCCGTTGCTCCCCTTCGCGATGTCGGGTGCGAACCGCGGCCTGCCCCCGTCGTCGGCCCACCAGCTGCCGGGGGGACCGACCGCGGCGCCCCGCTCCCCCGCCCGAGCTTCCTGAGCGCCGCGCAGCAGGCTCACGGCAAGCGTCACCGCCTGCCCTCCCGACGGTGCACGAGCGGTGAGAGCGTCGTCGAGGCGGTGGGTGCACCACGGCAGCACCGCCACATGGCCGTTCGGGGTGCGGGCCACGTCGCTGACGGCCAGCACGTGATCGCCCGAGCGTCCCCACCCCGGCCAGCCCTCGAGCGACGAGGTTCCCGCCAGCACAACGGGGCCGTCCGCCCCGTGCGCCAGCGTGCCGGGCACGGGCGTCTCGCCCCGTTCGAGCGCGCGCACCTCGCGGTACGCATCGGTCAGCGGAGGCTGCGTGCGGGGCGTACCCGCCATCACCTCGTCGAACGTGTCGCTGCGCGTCGTGCTCATGCCTCAACGCAACTGCACCGGTCCCGGATGCGGAAGGCTCATCCGGCGAATGTGGACGGATTCCGCCCGGTTCGTCACCTGTGAGGGGAACCTCGTGCCCCGATCGGTGCTCGGGTCGTTCGCACCGGCCGGACCGCCTAAACTGGAGAGCATGGCAGAACGCGGCACGAAGGCGGAGAAGCGACCAGGCTTCTTCTCGCAGATCAAGGACCTCATCTCCTTCACTCGCAAGGACTACCCGTGGCTGCCCTATGCCCAGATCGGCGGCATCGTGCTGGGCGGTCTGCTCGGCGCACTGATCGCGTTCCTCTTCCAGCCGTCCATCCTCGGCTTCGTGACCTGGCCGCTGTTCGGCATCATGGTCGGCCTCATCGCCGCAATGCTGCTGATGAACCGCCTCGCGACGACCGTGATGTACCGCCGCATCGACGGCCAGGCGGGTGCGGCCGGCCACGTCGTCTCGAACATGCTCGGGCGGGCATGGCGCGCCGATGAGATGCCGGTGGGGGTCAACCCCAAGACGCAGGAGGCCGTGTACCGCGCGGTCGGCCGCGGCGGCATCGTGCTCGTCGGCGAGGGCAGCCGAGGCCGCCTCCAGAAGCTGATGCGCGACGAGAACATGAAGGCCAAGCGCGCGGCGGGCGGCGTTCCCGTGCACACGTTCTACGTCGGCCACGGCGACGACGAGGTGCAGATCAAGAACCTCGCGAAGCAGATCAAGGCACTGCCCAAGAAGATCGACAAGGCCACGATGAACGCCGTCGTCTCGCGCCTCGAGTCGCTCTCGCAGTCGCTGAGCTCGCTGCCCATCCCGAAGGGCATCGATCCGCTGAAGGCTCGGGCGCCCCGCCCCCGCTGATTCTCGGAAACGAAAAGATCCGGATGAGCCGCTCGGCTCATCCGGATCTTTCTTCTTCCGCCAGGGGCGCTACTTCCGCAGCAGCATGGTGCCGGCGACCTTGTCGTGCAACCCCCTGTTGTCGTCATCAGTCACGACGGCGGGGATGACCAGGAACAGCAGCGCCGTGCGGATGATCGGGCGCCACACGCCGACCCAGCCGCCGGTCGAGCGCACGAGGTACATGCCCATGACGCGGTGACCCGGGCTGCCGCCGATCATCGGGATGAAGACGATCTGCATGAGCGCGAAAATGATGTTCGTCGCCCACGGCGAGTAGTCGAAGAAGGCGAGGCCGATGACGGCGGCGCATGCCAGATCGATCGCCAGCGCGGCCAGCCGGCGCCCGAACGTCGCGATGCTCCCGGTTCCGGTCTGGGGCAGTCCGAGCCGCTCGCCCGGGTAGTCGCTTTCGGCACTCGCTTCGCTCACCGGACAAGCCTACGTTCACCATCCTCGTAACAAGCCCGAAACATTCGGGATATGACAGGGCAACGTGGAGTGGCTAAGTTCGTACTATCGCCTGCGCGGCGACTGACACGAAATCGGCGATTCTGGAGCCTCAATGTTCAACGATTCCTCCGAGGTGCTGAAGTACATCAAGGACGAGGACGTCAAGTTCCTCGACATCCGTTTCACGGACCTTCCTGGTGTGCAGCAGCACTTCAACATCCCCGCGTCGACTGTCGACGAGGACTTCTTCACGACGGGGCAGATGTTCGACGGCTCCTCGATCCGCGGGTTCGCGTCGATCGACGAGAGCGACCTCCAGCTCATCCCCGATGTCACGACGGCGTTCATCGACCCGTTCCGCGAGCACAAGACGCTCGTGATGATCTTCGACATCTACAACCCGCGCAACGGCGAGATCTACTCGAAGGACCCGCGCCAGGTCGCGAAGAAGGCCGAGAAGTACCTCGCCTCGACCGGCATCGCCGACACCGCGTTCTTCGCCCCCGAGGCCGAGTTCTACATCTTCGACGACGTGCGCTACGAGGTCACCCCGCAGCGCAGCTTCTACTCGGTCGACTCCGAGGAAGCGGCCTGGAACTCGGCTCGCGAGGAGGAGGGCGGCAACCTCGGCAACAAGACCTCCATCAAGGGCGGTTACTTCCCGGTTGCTCCCGTCGACAAGCAGGCCGACCTGCGCGACGACATCTCGCTTCGCCTCATCGACGCCGGCCTGATCCTCGAGCGCGCGCACCACGAGGTGGGCGCCGCCGGCCAGGCCGAGATCAACTACCGGTTCGACACGATGGTCCACGCGGCCGACGACGTGCTGAAGTTCAAGTACATCGTCAAGAACGTCGCCGAGGAGTGGGGCAAGACCGCCACGTTCATGCCGAAGCCCATCTTCGGCGACAACGGCTCGGGCATGCACACGCACCAGTCGCTGTGGAAGGACGGCTCGCCGCTGTTCTACGACGAGCAGGGCTACGCGCAGCTCTCCGACGTCGCCCGCTGGTACATCGGCGGTCTGCTCAAGCACGCCCCCGCGCTGCTGGCGTTCACGAACCCGACGATCAACTCGTACCACCGTCTGGTCAAGGGCTTCGAGGCCCCGATCAACCTGGTGTACTCGGCCGGTAACCGCTCGGCGGCCATCCGCATCCCGATCACCGGTTCGAACCCGAAGGCCAAGCGCATCGAGTTCCGCGCCCCCGACGCCTCCGGCAACCCGTACTTCGCGTTCGCCGCACAGCTGATGGCCGGCATCGACGGCATCAAGAACCGCATCGAGCCGCACGAGCCGATCGACAAGGACCTCTACGAGCTTCCCCCCGAGGAGGCCAAGGGCATCCCCCAGGTTCCGACCACCCTGCCCGAGGTGCTCGACGCGCTCCGCGCCGACCACGCGTTCCTCCTCGAGGGCGGCGTGTTCACGCAGGAGCTCATCGACACCTGGATCGACTACAAGGTCGAGAACGAGATCCTGCCGATGGCGCAGCGTCCTCACCCGTTCGAGTACGAGCTCTACTTCGGTGTCTAACACGTAGCAACGCGTGGCGACTGCGTAGTAACGCGTAGTCGACGCGTGGCGATGGGTGCCGCCTATGAAAGCGGCTTCACACGCAGATCCCCGGTTCTTCTACTTCGCTGTATCGCGAGGTGGGACAGCCGGGGATTTGCTGTTGGCGACCATGCGGCGTGCCAGCGAATATGCAACGCCAGGCGTCACCAGTGCGACGAAGAACAGTATCTCAGGAAGGGAACTGGGGACGATCATCTTCTACCCCCAGTCCGCGAACGCCAGCAGCTCATGTCATGCTCACGCCCATCTCGCGAATGTAGGTCACGCCAAAGGCCTTGACCTGCCTGAACTCCTGGCGCGTCGTTCCGAAGTCGAACCAGCCGCCCTCTGACTTCTGGAAGATGTCGAGTCCGCGGCCGAGATTGATCCGCCAACCCGTGTCGGTACGGATCCATCGATCGTGACCGCCGGGGTCCTTGCCGACGTCGACCTTGATGCCCTGCTGCGCCGCGCCGTTCACGATCTGGCTGAGCATCTGGAGCTGGCGCTGCTGATACTCCATGTCATCTTCGAGCAGCGTGAAGAGCTTGAACGTGACTTCGTCCGCGGGGTCCTTGGCCGCAGCGATCAGAGCCAGCAGCTCTACAAGGTTGCGCCCTTGGTGCGGCTGGCGGATGTACGGATCATGGAACTCGATCTCGGTCGCGCCTTGCAGGTAAGGCAACAACAGATTCTCGTATGAAATGCCTCGCTGATTCTCCACGAAGTCGCGCTGTCCTTGGAACAGCTCCGCTTGGTCCGGCTCGGGTGCAATCGGACGGTCGGCTGTGAACGCAGGAGCTTCTGCTACAGGCGCGACCACGGGAGCTACTACTCGGCCCCGAGAGTAGTGCGACGGGTACTCATCCTCTTCCAGGGTCGTAACGGCGGTCCAGCCGCCGGTGAGTGAGTTGTACCCGAACTTCACGTCGGCCATCGTGTCGTCGATTCGCAGGATCTGATCCTTCACACGCTTGCGGCCCTCGATCGCGAATCGCAAGATCTCCTCGATCTCGTCGGGCGTCGGCTCGTCATGCGGGTAGAGCAGCTTCATGAGGCCGGAGAAGGTCTTGTGGATGCCGTCGCGATCGCGAGTCGAGATGTCCGAGCCGAGCGTGAAGTACTGCTGGTACCGGTCTGAGTAGTCGAGGTTGCGCATCGACTTGAGTACTTCGGCGATGTAATCGACCACGAACCCGTAGCCGTTCGAGAACATCTCGCCGCGGATCGTTTCGATCTCCCACCCGGGGATGTAGAAGTGCAGACGATCGAGGTAGGCAGGGTCGTGGTAGCTATCAGGCAGCTCGTCGAACAGGTCAGAGTGCTTAAGCATGTAGGGAACGGTATGGGAGGTGTTGCCGATGAACACCATCGAAGCTTCAGCGCCCTGGGGATCGTTACCGCGCGAGAAGGACTTGTTGGCGAGATAGTTCTTCATGACGTCTACCAGGTTCTTATCGACCCGCTTCTTCTTGCCCGCGAACTCGTCGAAGGCCACGACGTCCCAATACCCGACAAGGCCGAGGCGACCATTGGCGTTGTTGACGAACAGCTTGGGTACGGTGACCTCGCCGCCGGAGATCAGCATGCCGTGGGGCGAGAACTCCGAGTAGATGTGCGACTTGCCGGTGCCCTTCGGACCGAGCTCAACGAGGTTGTAGTTCCGCTCGACGAACGGGATCAGACGGATGAGCTGCAGCAGCTTGGCGCGTCGCCCGAACAACTCGGGATTGAAGCCGATCGACTGGATGAGCAAGTCGATCCACTCGTCGGTGGTGAACTTCGCACGGGACTCGAGGTAGCCCTGGTAGTCGAAGTTCGACATCTGAATTGGCTTGAGTGATCCCAAAATCCACGGAGAAACGCGAACGTCTTCAGATCGGAAGTACTCGACATCGCACAGACACCAAACACCACCGACGAGCAACTTCTCGTGTGACGTAACGGTCGCTGGATCGACAAGAATCCCGTTGATCCCCAGGTTCGCGAACGAGGCTTCGTAGGTTCCTGTCTTCTCGTTGAAAGTGACACCAACCTTGTCGATGACCCTGTACCTGCCGCGCTGCTCAATCTTCGACTTGACGAGTTCCGATTCGTTGCGGTGCACGTAATGCTGGGCGAGGATGCCCCGCACTTTGTCGATGCCTGCCTGGATCGTCGCTTCGTCGTCGGATGCCGCGTATTGGCCGAGCAGGTATTCCAGTACGTACGAAGGCACGATCGCGTTGCCCTTGACAGCCTTGACGAGGTCCTTGCGAACGACGGCGCCAGCGAAATGTTCGTTGATCTTCCGGTCGAGTTCGCTCTCCGTGGGGGTCACCTGTGTGGCCTCGATATCGACAGCGTCCGCGAGAGGCGAGGCTGCCGTGAGGCCGATGTCGTCGCTCATCAGAAATCCCATCCGTCGTCACTCACGAAGGCGCGCTTTACCGTGTATGGCACACCCCGATACTTCTTCCACTGGTCGGTACCTTCGATCGGTTCCGACAGTCGGAACTCAACGCTCTGGTTGTTCGCGCTGTCGGCGTCCTTGCTCAGCAGTAGGGTCACACTTTGGAACCGGTCGCGTCCTTCAGCGCTGTCCGAGTCGAAGGTCATCTCTTGCTCGTTCGAGATCAGTTGGTCCCCGAAGTAGAGTCCAACGCGCAGCCGCCGCGCGGGCCGGTTCGGCTCCACCTTGGTCGACTGGTACAGCTTCACCACGACCTGCCCGGTTGTGATCTTGTCGGACTCGGGATGGATCTCAACGTTGACGGGCTCGACTGTGTCGCTACGGCCCTTGTTGATCGAGATGACGGGCACGACGATCTCCTGCAGCGATGCTCCTCCATGCACGAACTGGAATCCGGCGCCGGGCTGCACGATGCGCTGGATAGAGTTCGGGATCTGCACCTCGAGATCGCTCGAAAGCCCGATCTGCTCAGGCTGGAATGTCCGGAATGCGGGGTCCTGCTTCAAACCCCGGCCGAGCACATAGCGTCGCTTCTCGGCCACGATCTTGTCGCCCTGCGGCTTCACAGTGAGGTTGAACTGCGGCGCCAGCTTCGACCGCTGGTACAGGAAGCCGTGGTCTGCGGTCACGAAGATGTTCGTCGCGTTCGCGCTCGCGAGCTTCTTGATGATGTCGAGCAGCTCGCGGATCGCGTCCGCCGCTGCGGTGAACGTGCGATGCTCTGACACCGCCTTGTCACCCGTGGCGTCGATCGTGTCATGGTAGACGTACAGGACCTGGTGCGATGCGTACAGGTCTCGACGATCACCCGGCTTCATCTCGATGAAGGTCTTGGCTTGGATTGCTGCCCCGCCAACGGCGCCAAGAATTTTCGTCCGGTTTGCGGTGCCGTCCGACTTCTGTCCGTCAACAAGCACGGGATCCCCGTTTGGCGAATGTGCCAGCGTCTGGTTCGGCAACAGAGATGCCATCCCCAATTGGGTGTAGCTCGGAAGCACGCCCAACATGGCCTCGATCTTGGCTTCGAACTTGTTCTCGCCGCGGATGCTCGAAGTGAGCTCTTCAGCGACCTCGTAGCGCAGCGCGTCCGAGATGACGACGACTGCCTTTTTACGGCCTTTGAGGATCTTGGCCACGTAGTGCTCGTAAAACGATGATTGCGATGGGGCGTTAAGGGTGCGCCAGCGCTCTACCCCGTCGACCTGCGCTTGCCAGCTGACACCGAGTTTCGCCAGGAAGTCTGTGACGTACGCGTTCTCCACGAGATCACCCAATACTTCGAGCGGCTGTTTGAACTCCGCGGTCAGGTACGCATGGGTGAACAGTCGGTAGAGCTGATCGATGCGGAACCATTCGTCGCGATAGCGCGTCAGCCCGTCGTCGAAGGATGCGACCTCGAGTTTCGCGGTTCGGATCGTAGGGATCAATTCTGCTGCGGCGCTCAGTCCGTCGTATAGCGTCGCGTAGTCGTCGGACCAGAAGCTTTCGCGGCGTCGAGCGCTGATCGTGTCGAGGACGTCTCGCGTCGACATCCTCTGCGACACGATGCTCTCGACGAGACGGCGGATGACTTCACGCTCGGATGCCTCGAAGATATCTGAGTATTGGAGACTCTCCCAGGGCAGCTGCGTAGCGACGTCCTTGTAACTGAGGTCTTCTTCAATCTTCCGGGCAAGTGCCTTCATCGCGGATGCGCTCCGCTTGGAGTCGCGAAAACTGCGGAAGTCGATGGCAAGATTTCGCGCCTTGTTCGAGGAAGCGGTATCGAAGCCCTCGGCGGCACGTCGGAACATCCAGAGCGCGAAGCCCTCGATGGTCGGCGCGGCCGTTGCGTAACCGTAGATGTGCTCGGCACCAGTCCAATGGAAATCCACAAGATCGTGCTTCTGAAAGGCCTCAACCCCGGCAGTGCTGCCCTGGGCGTATTGGATGAGCAGCGCGCGCGTAAGTTCGGAGAAGCTGTGCTCCTTCTGGCTCAGCAGCGCCGCGCACATCTTGGCACGCACGACAGTCGGATCGTCTCCAGGCGAGAGCAGTACTCGGAACCTAGACACCAACCTGCTGTCCCCGAAGAACCTGGCATGCTGCGCAACGATCTCGGCGGCACCCGGTCCGGTCAGGCCGAGGGTCGCCCCCATGAGCGCGCTGCGGTCTGCGGAGAAGATCGGGCCGTTCGCGAGCTCAATGTCCAGCAGCCAGTTCCCCGCACCTTCAGGCACCCTGCCGGTGCGATAGACCAAGAACTTCGACACCTTGTCCTCGCGGAGGATCTGATGTTTGAGGGCGAACTCGTTGTCGGCAACGCGCAGCACCGTGACATCGACGGGCACCTGACCCTCGAGCTCGTCGGCATAGCTGCCGTCCGCGTCGTGCCACACCACGATGCGCGAGCCCTCGAAGCGGGCCGCGAGATGATCGGCGATAGTTGGCGTCTTACTCATTCGTCGTCCTCGTCATCGCGGGCTGAACCGAGTGCTCGGCGCGCGACGCTTTCCCGGGCTGCACGGTCCGGTAAAGAATGGCGCGGTCGTGGACGCGTCCATACCGTCCCGTCAATTGTTGGCCCAGCGAGGCCACAATCTCTTCGGCATACCCAGCACGCTGCTCTCCGAGCACCTCCGCGTCGATGAGATGACCGAGCTGCCAGTTCATCATCGTGAGCGCAGCGTTCGCCTGTGACGCCACGGACGCGCGAGTCTGCTCGATCAGGGCCGCGACACGATCGAACAGCTCGCTTGCTCCGCCGTTCTCGATCCCCTCTAGGTCAGCCATCGCTCCCCTCCAGACCGGCGATTTTCTTCACCGCGGGGTAGAACCTCGGGTAGTTCGCCTTCACGCCATCATCAAGGTCGATCGCGATCTGCTGGGTTGCGAGCGGGTAGAGCACATCGTGCTCATAGTCTCGCAGTTCCGCGAGCACCTTGCGGAGTCGGTCGGCCTCTTTTTGGTCCTTCGCTGACCCGCCAGCGACAGCGAACGATTCAGCCTGCTGGAGAGCGACTGTGAGCTTGGCCTCGTACTCGCGCAGGTACTCGTTAAGGACCGTTGAGACCGTCGACGGCGTGTAGCGGTGCAGGTAGATCAGCGCGTTGAATGATCCCTTCGGGCTGGAGAACAACCAGTAGATTGGTCGCTTCTTATAGCGCTGCACATGATCGTCGTAGAACTTCGACTTGCCCGACGTCGTGATGAAGTAGTCGCGCAACGTCTTCACCCCCAGCGACTCTTCCACGAAGCGCAGGTTCTCCTCAAAGTGTTCGGCGCCGAACGCCGTCCGCAGGAACTGGCGGAACCGTTCGACGATGTCATCTTCGAACCACCCGTCGTCCACGAACGGAATCACGTTGTCGACGTCTGGTGCGAACGTCGGCGCCGGGACTTTCGTGAGGTACTCCTGAACGGTCGCCCCCTGGTCAGCAAGGATCAGCCCCGGCTCGTCGAGGCTGTAGCGCCCAAACATACAGCCAACGGCGTAAGACACCAGATCTTGGACTGCACGGCTTGAGGCGGCTGCTTGTCGAGCAGCAGCATCAGCCACACCTGAAAAAGCCCACTCTGGATTACTGACGAGCGTCACGTCTTTGAGCGCGACTTCAATAGGTGCTGCCCCTTCGAGCGCCAACGCTGTCGCAAAGATTCGATTATTCTCTTGTTCGACCTGAGCTAGCGTGGACGCTCGTACCTCAAATCCGCCAAGCTCGTTCCAAACGATAGCGGAGAGAGGCCCATCCAGGCTCGAACTTGCCAGATAGTTGCTCAAGAATCCCTGTGACGTTTCTTGCTCGTCCCAGTCTGCTTCGGCCAGAGCGCGTGCTTTCTTAGCAAGTCTCGCAACTTCCGCAACCGGAACCCGGTCCGACCACGGAAGACTGGACACGTTCCCCGGCTGGAAGTTGAGAGTCGGATTCAAGGCGCGGAGGAGGTAATCAGCAACAGAAGAGGAGAGATATGCCAATAGGACAAGGACGGAGACTCGATCGCCTTTCGGAAAGATTGCCGCGGACGGATCATTGAATATCAAGCCCATCGGCTGGTACCGACCAGAGAACCGACTCGATGAGATCTTCGACCATGTGACACCCTCCTTGAAGATGTCGTCGAGATTGAAGTTGTGCGCCAAGACTCGAGATCCGGTCGGGTCCATCCTTGTCTGCAACGCATGCCCATCGTTTCTCCAATCAACGACGGTACCAGTGTTCCCGTACCACTTCCGATACTCCCCACCTTTGCTGACAGGGAACCAGCGCAGACCCGATTCTCGAGCTTCAATACGGGTCAGCCCCATTCCAATGCAACGGTTGGATACCTCAAACCACTCTCGAAGGTAGGAACTGTTGTCTCCAGTGATCAAACCGATTCGCGTGTATGAAATCGTTGAGAGATCGATTCCCGAGCTAAAGGCCGGCGCAATAGATTTCGCCAGCCAATAGATAAACGGCTCGCCTGGAAGCCCGCGGAATGACCGCCGCTCGACCTCGAAACGATTTGAGGCATTCGGGTCTTTCAGAGTGTCACGGAGTCTGGCTGAAAGAATTTGACCGCGTTCACCTTCAACAAGCCGAACGAAGGTCGCTGGCCGCTCCTCCGTTGGCAGTACCACGAAGGTATACGCACAAATCTGAACAGTCGCACCATCAAAGCCTCCCAATGGGAGCTCAATCAGCGATTGAATGCCGTGCCGATCTAGCAGCAAACTTCGCAATCCAGCATGAGCGGAAATATACATCCACACATTCGGAGACATGATACCGACGTATCCACCGCGAACACAGAAGTCGCCGCTCCGCTTCACGAACGCTGAGAACAAGTCCGACTTGAACTTGGGGTAGTGCTCCTTCAGATATTCAACGACTGTCAGAGAAGCATTCTTCATCCCCATGTATGGCGGGTTGGCAACCGCAATCGCATATTGCCGACTTAGGGTCTCGGCCTGCCGCACCGCTTGGCGTGCTCGGTCGCGAGTCCCGCCGTGGAAGAGACCCTCTGCGGAAGAGGACAACACCGCGGCGGTCTGCGCTGCCTCTGTGGCATCCGGCTGGATCAGTGATCCGAGCGTGTCCGCGTGTTGGAACTGATTCCAGAAGATTTCTTGCGCACGTCGGTCTCCGGTCTTCGTGACGAGGAAGTCGAGTTCGTCAGGCGCGAAGCAGATCGGCTCAATCACGCAGATCGACGGCTTGATATTACGAGCAAGGAATCGGCGATCCCTGGCCCGCGCCTTCATGGTGAGGGCGAACGCCGCGAGCGCTCCGGCGCGTGAGTCGATCTCGGTGCCGTGGACGTTGTGCGTGAGGATCAAGCTCGGTATCTCAGAGGGTGCGTAACCTTCCTCGTCGTAGATCGCGTAGAGCAGGTCGAAGGCGTAGGTGAGCATGTGACCGGAGCCGCAGGCTGGGTCGATCACCGTCAGCTCTTCCGGCCCGGAGAGCTTCAGGAAGTCGGCCTCCTCGTCGACCGGTGCGATGTAGTAATCCATGCGGTCGACGAGTCGCGAAGCTGGCCTGTTGAGCATCCACAGCCTGCCAACCGAGTTCTCCACGAGGTAGCGGACGATCCAGTGCGGGGTGAAGAGCTGCGTCGCGGCAGGGATCTCGTCGGCTCCAGCCTTCTTGTTCTTCTTGAACCCGGCGAATACCTCGTCTTTCCGCTCAGAGATGTAGAACTGGTAGAGCCAGCCGATGACCTCGACGTCGTCACAGACCTCTTCAGTGAGCACGTCGCGTGCGCGGGCCACGATGCCACCGTCGGTGAGCAGACCCGCGGGGACCAGCAATTCGGTGTAGTCGCCTTCACGTTCGAACATGAACGGCATCGACTTGTGCCAGTAACGGCAGTACTCGGTGAGTAGCAGCGCGTACGCTTCGCCTTCCGCATCGGTACTGCGGCGAGTACCATCGAGCAGGCCGAGAATGGCGCTCCGTGTGGCGGAGCTAGTGACGACATCGGCGTCGATGTCCCCGCGCTTCGCATCGGCGAGAATCTCGGGCTGGCCGTGTACTTGGCCTCGCGCGGGCGAGACAATCCCCACGCCCGTGTAGCCCTTCGCGTCCATGAACCGCAGGGCGATGAGTCGGTTGAACCAGGTGTAGGCGACCTTGTCGATCACGTGTTCATGGCGGTGCGCGGCGATCTCGGTTTGGAGTCGGCGCACCGTCTCCGCTCGCTCAGTTCGGGCGACGGATCCGGGGGCGAGCACTGCCGACGCCTGCGCCGAGACCGCAGTGATCAGTTCGCGGCGAGCAGCTTTCGCAAAATTCTCCAGGGCTTTCGTGTCCATGCCTGTTCCTTAGAGCGTGATGCGCTTGTTGTCGTTGATCGTGTTAACGAGTAGCGCACGGAGTTCGCCGAGGTACGCGATGATGTCGTCCTCGGTTTCGAGCAATCCACCGGCCATCGGAAGCGAGAGCTTCTTGATCGAGATGCTCTGCTTCAGCAGTTGCTTCGGAGGGACGGGACCGTCCGGCAGCGATGCAGTGTCGGGTTCCACAGAAGGATCCGGGTCCAGCGGCTGTCTCGTCGATTCCAGCTCGTCCAGGATGGCCGGGTAGGTCGTGTCGGCGAACTGCGCTGCGAGATTGCGGATCGCCGGGATCTGCGTCTCGTGCTTCACCCGCTCGAGCACGGCCTCTGCTTTGCGGGTCACGGACTCCCGAGAGGCTTCGGTCGCACGCTCAAACGCTGCGCTGACTGGCACCTGCTTCCAATAGTCGTTGATCGACCTGATGGCAGAGTCGCGCTCCGTGGATACGATGCCGTTCAGCTGCGCCTGCAGGTCGGTGATCGCTGCCCCAAGCTGGGTCGTCCTATTGCCACGGAAGATCTGCGCATCTTCGAGAGCAATCTCGATTCCATCGGAGATGCTGGCCGTCAAGAAGCCAAGGTTCGTGCGGTTGAGTTGCATGAACTTCGCTGCGTTGTCGTAGATGCTGCGCTGATTACCCTTGAGGAACGCCTTGATCGGATCGATCGCGTTGTCCTTCGCGTCTAGCAGTTCGTCCGCCGTGGCGCCAGCCTCGTTGAAATGCTCCAGGAACCAATCCGAGTTGTTCGCCGTCAGCTCACCCAACAGCCGGATCGGTTCGTCCAGCTGGTCGATGAACGGGTACGCAGCTGCACCTGACCGCAGTGCCTTCAGCTCGACGAGCTTCGACTCGAGGTGTTCTTTCCCGACACGGCCGAGTTCAGCCGCATCCTTCGTGAGGCTTCCGTCGTTCGTGAACTCAATGACGAACTTGCGGAAAGCGTTCACGATCTTCTGGTCATAAACCCTCTGCCGAGCGACGACGAGGTTCGGGTATCGCTGTGTGTTGCGCAGCGTCCCGGTTATCTCGGTGCGAGCGAGTGTCTTACCGTCGAGCTGCAGCTCGATCTTCGACTGCCCCGCGAGGTGGGCCACAACCGCAGCGATCGACCATTGGTCCCAGCCAAAAGGCTTGGCGGAGTACCGGTCGACGAGCTGCTTCATCGTGACCATCTCATGGCGCTTGCCACGCATCTCCAGGTGCCCGAGGACATCATCGGCGGGCACCTCGAGGATGCTCAGACTCTCATCGAACATCCCGTCTGCCGGATTTACCAGTCCATTGAGACTCTGCTCGCTGAAAGTCTTGCCACCCAACATGCTCAGATTCGTGTACGTGGCCGCAATGACCTTCGCGAAGCCGTCATTGATGCGAGTCTGCGCGTCGCTGGCGGTGACATCGATCACTGCGGCATTGTGAATCAGCGTCGCGCTGCCAACGGCAGTGCGGAGCCTTTCGACGATCTCCTTCTCGCGCTCGGCGTTCTGGGTGCCCTTCTCACCGAGGATGCGGGTCTCGATCACCGTACGACTCGAACCCTGCGCACGCTTGACGTACTTCTCGGTCTTCAGTAACAAGCGAAGATCGGCGAGGATCCGGTTCGCCTCGACCGGGAGAACAATGCGCAGTTCATCGAGTCCCGCGCTGTGCGCCTTGATCTGATCCAAGCTGAACTCGGTCTCGGGACTGGTGAAGTGCAGCACCAGCTCGTGCTGCTTGCCGTACGGGGTGCCATCGAGCTTGTAGCCGAACGGGAAATTCTGACCATTCTTCGCGACCGTCTTCGTCGTCTTCACGACCGACTCAGCGAGAAGCTTGTTGAGCTTCGCGGAGACCTCGGAGTTGTCGATGTCGACGTCCTTGATCTCCTGCTCGATCTTCTGCTCTTCGTTCGTCAGGTAGTCGTACAGGTCGCCGTTGCGCTGAATGTAGGTCTGCGCCTCGAGCACGTTGAGGGCTTCGTTGACGTCCTTGCCGAGCTGGATGAGATCCGTACCGAATCGGTCGTAGACCAGGACCGTGAGATTGCGGGCCGTGGCCTTGAAGCTGTCGACGTACTTGACCAAGAACAGCGCCTTCAATAGGCGCACCGCGAGCGCGCTGAGCTTGCCGCTGCCCGTGGCGCTCTCGGCGTTGATGATCGCCCGCTGGTTTGCGGACTTCAGTGAGGCACGGATTCCCTCGAACATCTGGTCGAACGATGCCAACGATCCGAGCGGCCGATCGGCAAGGTGAGTTGCGACCTGCTGCACGACGCCGAGCATCGACCGCTCACCGACGGAGCTATTTCGTCCCTCGAAGATGTTGTGGTCGCTGATGCCCTCGATCGCGGCTTGGAAGAGCGGGAACTGGTACGTCACGAACGGGTACGTACCGACGAAGTGTGTCTCGTCACGATAGTTCGGGTAGTGGCGGCCCTCGACGAAGTCGAACAAGGTCTTAAAATTCGCGTGCTCGGCGTCGTATACCGCTGCGACCTCACCAGTGGCAGCTTCCGTCTTCGCGAGGAGGCGCTTGCGGATGACCTCTTCGACGTCCTGGCTGGTGAGCTTGAGCCGGTTCTTGAAGCGAGCCTGGATCTTGGAGAAGTCGTTCGCCTGCTGTTTGGTCCGGTCACCGCCGACCTTCTCCATGTCCTCCTGCGAGGTTACGAAAATCCACGCCCGGCCGTTGCACTTCGTGGCAAGCGACTCTGCGATCGTCTGCAGGTTCAGCATGAGCTGCGTGTTCGTGCCGATGAACTGGCCGACCTCGTCGACGAAGAAGTTCAACCGGAAGCCTGCTGGTTGCTTCTCAAGCCACGCCGCGACCTCTTCAGCGAAGTCGTCAATCGACACCGAGTAGTTGGCGCTGTATTGACGGATGATGCCCGGGCTCTCCGCGCCGTTCACCTCAGCAAAGGCCTTGTCGATGTTCCCTGCTTCGAGCGCCGCCTGTTCGCGCCCCCGCGCCCATTCGATTCCCGCAGCGCGCGCGAACGCTGCTCTGAAGTCGTCATACTGGCCGCGCGAATCAAGGTCCCGCTCGAATCGAGCGATGTGGCCCTGGTTGCCGTAGTATCCCCGAGCCTCGTCGAAGATCTTCACGAACACCTTCAACAGGGCGTCGTTCTGATCCTTGGAAATCAGCGTTGCCTTCTGATCGATGTTGAACAGGAGGCTGCGCGACTGGATCCGATCGGCCTTCTCGATCAGCGCGGGAAGGAACGCGTCGTCAGCCTTGGAACGGAACTGCTCCGAAACGAGGGCGCGTGAGTAGTCATGTCCCCCGATGTCCCCAAGCAGGTGCGCAAGCATCTTTAGTAGGTGCGACTTACCGGATCCGAAGAAGCCCGAGATCCACACGCCGTTGGCATTCGTGTAGTTCGTGTAAGCCTCAAGCACATGCTCAAGTCCCTTGGCGGCCTCGTTCGTGAGGACGTACTCCTCGACCTCGGTCGCCAGATGCGAGGTGTCATCCGCCTTGATGACGCCCTCGATAGCACGGCCGATCGGCTTCGCGAAAATCTCGTTGATCACGGTTGCACTCATGCTTCTTGCTCCAGAATGTCTTTAGCGCGGTAATAGCTGTCACTGGCGCTGAGATTCAGCGCACGCAACTGATGGCCAGCCGTCTGCGTGAACTCGTACGTGCCGGGGAACCACGCAAGCATCGGCCGCCCCACAACAACGCTTTGCAGGTTCTCCAGCACCGTGTGGGTGCGGATGAAGGGGAAGACCTCGCCAAGCCCAGTGAGGAAGACGATGTCGCTCGGCTGGTCCCGCAACCGAGCACGGATGGCGGGCGCGATGTGATCGTGCGGGTCGAGCATCCCCTGCAGCACCTCACGGAACTCGCCCTTGTCCATCGTCGGCTCCAGTTCGACGACTCGCTCCCAGACGCCTCGCTCGGTGAGGAGCTCAACGGCGAGATCGTACAGATCGATCTGGGCGACAGTGAGTCCGTCATCACTCTGGAGCTTCGTCCGCACCCGGTCCCGCATGCCCTCAACATCGTGCGTCCACGAGGACGGGAAGTGATAGATGAAGAAAGGAATCTCTTTCGAGAGCCCCTCCATCTTCAGGAATCGCTCGCTTCGGAGCACGTCGTAGACGTGCCTCTCGTCGCTCTGCAAGCTGCGCTTCGTCTGTGTCATTGCTCGGCCCCTGCGGATGTCGTCGTCGGGAAGAATCTGATGTCGCTCGGGGTGCGTGCGCCCAGCAGATGAGCGACGCGCCCGGAGAGCATTGCGGGAACGATGTGCCACTGATCTGTGAGGAGCCCAGCCTCCGTCAGCATGCGGAAAAGGTTCTGCCGAAGCTTCTGGGCGGTGGATGGCTTCAGGTCCTCGAGTTCGGGGTGCCACAGACTCTTGCCGATGCGGAAGCGGTCGAAGTCGTCAAGGTTCACCTTTGGGTTCATGAGCAGGAATCGTTCTCTGACGACTTCTTCCGCAAACTCTGCGATGAGTTGGTACCGTCGGCACGCTGCGACCCACATCAGCGCTTGTCTCTCGCTCGGTCCTGCTTCAATGAGCACGGCGATCTCCGCGTCTGTTAGCTCCGATACCCGTTGAACCGTTTCGCGGGTCAGACGCATGTTCGAGGACAAGGTACGCGTCTGCAAGAGGTTGCGTTCGATTGCTGACTTCCGCGCACGATCCCAGTCGAGCGCTTCGAGATAGAGCGGTGCGAGTAGCGCTGCCTCACGCATCAGAAGGCCGCCGCTTGTGAACGACAGTGCATAGCGCTCGGTTGAGCTTGTGGACAACGGGCATCTCCTTCCGGATTTTGGGCAGTAGATCAGACTATGGGCAGCCACTGACATTCAGTCGCTGGCGAGGTCAAGTGGCGTTCACTCGGAGGTGGCGGCACCACCAGAGCGAACCCATTCGTCGATCTCGCTGGCCTGGAACTTCCAGAGGCGGCCGACCTTGTGGGCGGGCATGCTTTTCTCGGCGATCCAGGTGTAGACCGTGTCCTTGGTCACGCCGAGATGCGCGGCGATGTCGTCAGCCGACAGCCAGGGCTCAGTCATGCGCGGTTCTCCCTCGTTCGGCCACCACGGGCCGTCACTCTGATGATATCGACGGGAACCACTTTGAGGAGGGTTTTTCCGGGCCTGGCCTTGCTTCTCAGGTCGTGGACGTACGGATCGTGTCACCTGCATCCCCGCGGTCAAGGCACAGGAACCGCGGGCCGGCACGCGCGACACCGGATCGAGCTTGGTCCGCGCATAGAAGGGGCATGACCAACGAGAACCTCCCCGTCCTCCTCAATACCGACGACCTCGCCGCGTACCTGGAGATCCCCGCACGCACCATCGAAGGCTGGCGGCGCACGGCCGACGGGCCGCCGTTCGTCAGGCTCGGCAAGCACGTCCGCTACCCGCAGGACGAGTTCATCGACTGGGTACGGAAGCAGATGAGTCACTGACCCCGGACTGCGCATAGCCCATGCATGAACACCAGGAGCGCGTTTCTCCGCACCATCGTCGATACGCTGCCGGCGTTGTGGGCCGAGGACCCGGAATCGGTGCAGTGGTACGCCTCCGCCATGTCCGAATCGACAGGGCGAGCTGCAGCTTGGGTAGGGCGCTACCTCGAACTGCGCGCCACGACCGACAACCGTCCGCCGCACGGCAGACAAGCCGCAACGCTGGGCGTCTGGAAGCGGAATCAGAGACGTGCGCGCACGATCACGTTGCTCCAACAACTGCTACTCGAACAACTCCCCCGCTGGACCTGGTCGCCGCAACAGGACGCGTGGGATCGCCGGCTGACATTGCTCGCGGAGTTCATCGACGCCCACGACCGACTCCCCCGTGCGCGCGCCGCCGAGCCGGAAGAGCGAGCACTCGGCCTATGGCTCTACCGCCAGCGGAGGCAGGATCGCGTGAACAATCTCAAGCACGAACGCGTGGTCAGGCTCCGCCAGCTCGTCGACCTCGACAAGTAGAAGCGGCATATGACGACTTGATCGAACCATACGAAGAACAAGATGCGAACACGTCACGATGCTCGACGTTGAGCGGCAGGAGCGTCGTCGCCTGTGGCGTGTAGTCACGCGAGGATGGCGCCTATAGGGCTAGTCCGACTCGGCGCGGTCAGGGGACGGTGTGTCCTCCTCGATCGTCGCCCCTTGCTCCCCGTCGAGGGCGGAAAGCTCTTGACTGTCGTCGGCCACCATTACGCCGACAGCAGCGATCTGCGTGACGATCGAGTCGTCGTCGCACAAGACGCGCCGGGCGAGCTTTGCAGCGTACGAAAGAACCGGGTGCTCATCGACGGCACGCTGGAGTCGATCTTGCGGCACGCCGAGCTCGTGAAGCAGATTCAAGATCACCAGGCTCGCTGTGACCTCCGCAACAGCATAGAGATGGTTCAGATCGCTATCAGCGCTTCCCACGTGCGCCAGGTTATTGCGTGCATCTTTCGCCGCTTTCGCCCACACATCGCGATCGTGCACGAGTCGTGCACCAGCTTCCCCTACGCGATCGACCAGCTCGAGAAGCCGCTGCTTGAGAGTGGGAACGTTCGAATGAACCGTAAGACGGTCCGCCAGCCACGCCTTGCGCTCCGCAGGTACCGCGTCGAGCAACACCTTGCGCAGCTGTTTGAACTCGTCAGCCGGAATCGGCGGGGCAGGGTCGAGCGCGCGATGCAGTGACTCTGCTGCAGCAACTGCCGTAACCACCCTCGTTTCGACGTACCCGTCCTGCACATACCGCAAGCCGAGGATCATGCTACGGGCAGCCGCGAACCTGTCGCGCACCTCCAGCCAACGCGGCAACAGGTCCTCAAAGGCGAGATCGTCAAGCGTCAAAACGTAGTCGCGCGGTGTGAGCGCTTTCTCGTCCGGCCTGGGCGTGACCACGCGCACCTGGTACACGGTGATCTCATGCGGCTGATCCCGCATCGGATGATCGTTAGGCCACTTGTCGGGTGTAGCCGGCAAGAACACGCGCATGCTGATCAGACCGCACGCGCGCAGTGTCGAGAGCGACATCAGGTCCGCCATGCCGCCGAGTAGATCGAGCCAGTACTCGAGGGGTTGAGGGTCTTCCCGCTCGAACCTGATGCCCTGGTGCTCGCGGACGCGCGTCACCGTCTGGGATCGAGTCTGATCAGAATAGGGATGCGACGCGTAATGATTGAGCTTGACCGTCAGCGGCCCTGTTTCAACCAGGACGGCGTCGAGGTGTCTCAACTCGATTGTGCCGCTGAGGTCGCGTTCAGGTCCGAAGAACTGCGTCTCCTGAATGCCCGTTCTTCGCGACCACAGCGTCATGTCCTCGACGTGCGCGGAGGCTGCGATGAACGCTGGTTCGTTCGGATCATCCATGTGCACCCCGACCAATGCGGTATGCGCTCTGAGCTCGAGCTTGTCAGGCTTCCCGAACATGCCGCCTATGCCGAACGAACGCGCGGTCACGACCTGGACACTCATCAACGTAATCAACTTGCCGTCAGCCACACCGACGATGACCGGCCAGCGCTGGAGCTCGTCGGTGACGATCGTCGAACCGTTCTGGCCCGGGTGCGTGACGTTGTAATCCCAACCACCGATCAGCTTCAGTCGGAGGCCGTCCTCTGGCGAGAAAGTCAGAACTCCCGGCAACTTGCCGTCGGGATCTTCGGGGCGCCACCATTCACCCGTCCAGTCCTGATGTTCACTCAGCAGCGCCTCGGTCATGCCCTCATGATGCACCCAACCAACGACATCGCTTTCCCCGGGGACCACGCGCGCAGCGACGTCGATACTGATCGCTTCGTTGCCATGGCCCCGACTGAGCGACGATGAGTCCCCCGCGCCGTCTGCACAACGTGCAAACGCTCCACGCCGCACGGCGATATCGTCAGGCCTCAGCAGGAGGAGCAGGAATGCACGACTACACCGAAGCTGAAGACCCACCGGACGAGCTTCCGCGCCTGCTCACTCCGGATGAGCTTTCCGACTACCTCGGAGTGCCCATCCGCACCCTAGATCGATGGCGCAGCCAGGGAACCGGTCCGCCGTTCGTGAGGTTCGGGCGTGCCATCCGGTACCCAGTCCCCCGCCTACTGCTCTGGGTCAACGAGCAGCTCGATGACACCTGATCCAGCAGGCCCGACTGGACACTTAATCCGGAAGCTGGACACTTATTGGACCACTAATGGTGCGTAATCCGACGTAGAACTCCGTACCAACGTTCCACAATCCGTAGAAAATCAACCATCTCGTAGCCGCTGAGGGGTTCGGCCTGGTACGAGCTGTACTACGGCGTCTGATCCGACGTAGGCAGTAGCGAGAGCCCGGCTCCCCCGGATTGACAAGGGAGCCGGGCTTTCGTCTGTCCAGCGCTGGACACGCGGTCACCCGCACCTGGACACTTATCGGGCCATGACTCCTGTTTCCGAGGTGTCTCGGATCCGTTCCGGCTCCGTTGCCGGCAAGCGCAAGGGTCAGGCAAGCGAAGAGGCGGCCGGGAACGGGCGGCTGCGCACGGAGGTCGCGATGCCTGCGGGAAGATTGTTCTGATCGTGAACCTCACGTCCCGGCTGCGTCGTGCGACTACCAGGTGATGAACATGAAACGACCGTTCGAGCAGGCAGTGCGGGTGCACGGGCCGACGGTGCTGCGCGTGTGCCGCGCAGTCCTCGGTCCCCATGCGGATGCGGACGACGCCTGGTCGGAGACGTTCCTGGCGGCGTTACAGGCGTGGCCAGAACTTCCAGACGATACGAACGTCGAGGCGTGGTTGGTGCGCGTTGCGCACCGCAAGGCGATCGACGTGACCCGTCGCCGTCAGCGACAAGCGATCCCCACCGACGATCTCCCCGAGCGGGCCTCCGCACTGGGGCGCCCGGACGATGATCATCTCGAGATCTGGGCGACCGTGAAGCGGCTCCCCCCGAAACAGCGGCAGGCCATCGCGTACCGCTATCTGGGCGGGTTGGCATATGCGCAGATCGCGGAGCTGACCGGAGGGACCACGGATGCGGCACGTCGCGCTGCATCCGACGGCATCAGGGCATTGCGGCAGCATCCGCTTTTCGCGGACGAGTACTTGGAAGGAGACTCCAGATGAACACCACCGACCACGCTGCGGGGGCCTACGCGGCCGCCCTGACCGCACTCGCCGATTCCGATCCCGCGCACCTCGAGGCCCTGCACGCACGGCTTACGGCCGCATCGCAGAGCGCCGGCCTCCTCGATGTCGCGTACCGCACCGTCGAGACCCCCGTCGGCACGCTGATGCTCGCGGCGACCGAGCTCGGGTTGGTGCGCGTCGCGTATGAGCGGGAAGGGTTCGACAGCGTCCTGGACACCCTCGCGGCCAGGGTCAGCCCCCGCGTCCTCCATGCCCCGGCTCGCCTGGACGAGACGGCCCGGCAGATCGAGGAGTACTTCGCCGGACGGCGCCACCAGTTCGACGTGCCGTTGGACGATCGGCTCTCCTCCGGGTTCCGGCAGACGGTGCAGCACTATCTGCCGCACATCGACTACGGACGCACTCTGACCTACAAGCAGGTCGCCGAGCTCGTCGGCAATCCCCGGGCGGTGCGCGCCGTCGGTACGGCATGCGCGACCAACCCTCTCCCGGTGGTGGTGCCGTGTCACCGGGTTCTGCGCACCGACGGAGCTCTCGGCGGGTACATCGGCGGGCTGGAGGCGAAGACCGCTCTGCTCACCCTCGAGCGGGAGGCAGCATGACCACGCCGACCACCAAGAAGACGCTCACCACGAACAGCACCGCGCAGTCGCGAATGTGCACGGCAGCGTGTCGGGTCCGGCGGCGGAGAAGCGATCACGAACGCGGTGAACGCGAATCGCCGTGGGTGTGATGCCGAGGGCTTGATCCAGCGAGGTCCGTCGACCGGAACTGCTGCTCAGCCGAGTGTCGAAATGCGCCATGCCTCTTCGTGGTCCTGATAACCGCACCGAACGAGTCCGGACAGATCAGGAAGGGACGTGTCGCATGTACTTCGATCCGATGGGGGCGCTCGCCGTACACCGCGCCGAAGCGGAACGGATCGCGGCCCTGGCGGAAAGACGCCGCTGCGTCGCCGCGCGCACCGCCGAGCAGAGGAGTAGACATGGAGCAGCGCCGAGCGCGCCCGAACCCGTCGAAGGAGACAGCCGCATGCCGAAGCTCCGACCGCTTCGCCTCGCCTCATGACACAAGCGCAGGACAGCACGCCTGACGCGATGGCGATGGTCGAGCGTGTGCACCGCGGCGAGTGGGCGCGGATCGTCGCGGGGCTCGCGCGCCGGTTCGGAGATCTCGATCTGGCCGAAGACATGACCGCGGATGCATTCGCGGCGGCAGTCGAGCATTGGCCGGCTCACGGCATCCCACCGAATCCGGCGGGGTGGGTGACGACGACCGCGAACCGGAAGGCGATCGATCGGCTCCGCCGCGAGGCGCACCGCGACGAGAAGCATCGAGCGGCGCTCATGCTGCACGACCCGGACCCGCCCGGGCCCCTCGGCATCGTCGATGACGATCTGCTGCGACTGCAGTTCGTCTGCTGCCACCCGGCGCTCGCACCGGAGGCGCAGGTGGCACTGACGCTGCGCATGGTGGGCGGACTCACCGTCGCCGAGATCGCGCGCGCCTTCCTCGTGCGGGATACGACGATGGGTCAGCGGATCAGCCGGGCGAAGGCGACGCTCCGCTCGGCCGGCGCTCGCTTCACGATCCCCGCGGCCGACGATCTCCCTTCCCGCATCGACGCCGTCCTGACGGTGCTCTACCTGATCTTCAACGAGGGATATCTCTCATCGACTCCGGAAGCGCCGCCGGTCCGCCGAGAACTGACCGCGGAGGCGATCCGCCTCAGCCGGGTCGTTCGCGAACTCCTGCCGGAGAGTGCCGAGGCGACGGGGCTGCTCGCACTGATGCTCCTCACCGAAGCCCGCGCTCGGGCACGGTTCTCGGCGGACGACGAGCTGGTGCGCCTGGACGAGCAGGATCGAGGAGCGTGGGATCGCGCGCTGATCGCGGAGGGACTGCAGCTGATCGAATCGCTCAGGGGCCCCGGCATTCAGCGGGGCCGGTTTCCGCTGCTTGCGGAGATCAACGCCGTCCATGTCACCGCACCGCACGCGCGCGACACCGATTGGGCGCGCATCGTCGCTCTCTACTCCCAGCTGGAGGAGATCGATCCGAACCCCCTCGTCACCCTCAGCAGGGCCGTCGCCGTTTCCGAGCACGACTCCCCGGATGTCGCGCTCGCGATCGTCGATCGGCTCGCGGACGCGCTCGGGGGCTTCCACGCGTTCCACGCGACCCGTGCCGAACTGCTGCGCACAATCGGCCGATCGGCCGAAGCACGGGCCGCGTACGAGCGCGCGATCGGGCTGGCCGGGAACAGCGCCGAGATCGCACACCTGACCCGACGACGCAACCAACTCGCAGGACCGAACGGAGAACGATCATGAGCAGCAAGTACCTCGTCATCCATATGTCAGACCCGACGGGAACCGCACTGACGCAGCAGGAGGACCGGGCCGTCCTCGAGCGCTGGACTGCCGAAGGCGATGCCGCCGGCCGCCTCGGCGAGGGCGCCCCGGTCGCCGGACCCGAGCAGGCGAAGTCCGTCGTCGTCCGCGACGGCCGGCCTATCGTCACCGACGGCCCGTTCCCCGAGTTCAAGGAATGGTTCGCCGGCTACGACCTCATCACCGCCGAATCGATCGATGAGGCCGCCGAGTTCATGGCGAAGCACCCGGTTGCCGTCCTCGGCCGCATCTACATCCTTCCGCTCGTGGGGCTCGCATGGGAGCAGGACTGAGCCCGAGTCGCCTGCGCGAGCCGGAGCCTCGTGCGCGGAGTCAGGACAGCGTTAGGACGGGACGCTGAACCACCCCGAGTTCCGTTCCGGTTGCGCCGCCCGATGAACGAGCAGCGACCGCTGGGATCGCTCCCCCACGTTGCCCGTACGGATCGGGCCCGGCGCCGGCGCGTAGCGCAGGCTCACCGCACCGCCTTCTCCTGCTTCGACACCGAGAAGGGTCAGGTTCGCGGCAGCAGCACCGTCGGGGAACACCTTCTTGCCCTGGCCGAGCACGATCGGATACACCCAGAGCTGCAGGACATCGAAGAGCTGCTCGGCGAGCAGTGTCTGCACCAATTCGACGCTGCCGATCACGTGCACGTCCTCGTGCGCCGAGCGCATGCGAGCGACTTCGGTCTCGAGGTCGCTCCCCACGCGGGAGCCGCCCTGCCATTCCAGTGCGATGTCGGCATTCCGCGAGGCCACGTACTTCGGCACCCTGTCGAAAAGCTGCCCGACCGCCCCATCCGGTCCCGAGGTGTGCTGCGGCCAGTACCCGGCGAAGATGTCGTAGGTGCGCCGTCCGAGCAGCAGCGCGTCGAGCGTCGACAGCCCTTCCATCACCCATTTGCCGACGGCATCGTCGGGCACTCCCGCTTGCCACCCGCCGAAGCGGAACGAGCCCGATGGATCCTCTTCCGGCCCGCCGGGTGCCTGCGCGACGCCGTCGAGTGTGGTGAACAGATCGATGATGATGCGACCGGTCATGATGCAACTCCCTGCAATTCGTACGAAGCGATGTGGAAGGTGGAAGCGAACGAGTCGAGCAACGACTCCTCACCTCTGACGACCGCCACCACATCCTCGGCGATCGCCTCAGCGGCCGTGAGCTCGCCGGCGATGAGACGGCGGATGCCTGGGCCGGCGACGAGGACAACATCCGGATCGTCCGCAGGCGCGCCCGCCGCGACGGACGGAGCTGCGGGCGCGATCTGCGCGACCCGTAGGGCTCTCCCTCGTACGCGTGCTCGAAGCGCGACGTCGCCGACATGCAGCTCGTAGTCGACGTCCACCGCCTGCTCGGGGCGGAACGCGGTGCGCAGCGCCATCGTGAGCGAGTCGGGCGTGACGACATCGCCCTCCTGCGGGTCGCCCATGCTCTGGAACCCCCATCGCCCGATCGCGAGCATGATCGGTTCGAGCGCCTGGCCGTACGCGGTGAGTTCGTACACGAGACCGCAGTTCTTCAGCGGCACGCGGCGTACGACGCCGCCCTCCTGCAGCTCCTTCAGCCGCGTGGAGAGGATGTTGGTGGGGATGCGCGGCAGGCCGTTCTTCAAGTCGGTGTAGCGCCGGGGTCCGACGAGCAGATCACGGACGATGAGCATGGCCCATCGCTCGCCGATCAGCTCGACGGCGGACGTGACACCGCAGTACTGGCCGTAGCTGCGCGCCGCCATGTCAGGCCGATTCTCCGCCCTGCTCCGCCATGTACGCCTCCGGCCCCTTCTCGGCGGCCTCTTCGCTCATGTAGAGGAAGCCGAGGCTGTTGCCGTCCGGGTCGTCCAGATCGCGCGAGTACATGAACCCGTAGTCCTGCGCGGGCTTCGGCTCGGCGCCGCCCGCGGCGAGTCCCTTGGCGAGGATCTCGTCGACAGCCGCGCGGGAATCCTGGCTGAACGAGACCGACACCTGCACCGACTCGTTCGGATCGGCGATCGGCTTATCGGTGAACGTCGCGAAGAACTCGCGCTTGAGAACCATGAAGTAGATGTCGTCGCTCCACACGACGCAAGCGGCGTTCTCATCCGTGAACTCCGGACTGATGGTGCAGCCGAGCCCGGTGTAGAACGCCTTGCTGCGCTCGAGATCGGTGGTGGGGAGGTTGACGAAGACCTTGGTCGACATGATGATTCCTTTGTCCGTTTCGGATGCAACGGGGATCGCCGCCTCCGTTGGAATCAACACTTGCAAAAACAAGTTCTACGTCAATGCCCCATCGTGCAGCAGCTCGCGGTGCATCGCGAGGACCGTAACGAGGCCGCCCTTTCTCGCGCGCTGTCGAAGACGGAGGCGGGAAAGGGCGACCTCGGCGGAGTGCTATCGCTGCGCTGGGCCCGCGCCCCGTGCGGGGCGCCTCACGAGTCGGGCACCGAGGCCGATCGCGGCGAGAGCGAGCAGCCCCGCGGCGAGCAGCCCCGCGCCCGAGATGCCCGTCTCGCTCAGCATGCCGCCGTTCGATCCGTCGACCGCGGCGTCTCCGTCGCCCGTGTCCGCGTCGCCGCCGGCTGTGCCGTCTTCGCCGCCCGAGCCCTGGTCGTCGCCGTCGGACCCTTGGTCGTCGCCGCCGTCGGTGCCCTGGTCGTCGCCGCCGCCGTCGCCGTCGCCATCCGGATCGCCGTTGCCGTCGCCGTCTCCATCCGAATCGCCGTCGTCGTCGGACCCCTCGGACACCGTGACCTCGAAGACCGCCTCCGAGGGGGCGAACGCGTCAGCATCCGCGGGGACGAATGACGCACGGTAGGAGTGCACACCCTCGCCCGTCGGGGTAACGCTGATCTCCGCGACGCCGTCCGACAGCTCGGTGCGGCTCGACGCGGCGGCGCGCGCCGAGGAACCGTCCTCCTCGTCGACGACGATCCAACCATCGGCTTTCGGCGTGACCGTCACGGTCGCCGCGGCGCTCTCGCCGTCGGCGACGGTATCGGACGACAGTTCCACGCCGAGCGTCGTCTCCGCAGGCTCGGACGCGACGCCGTCCCCGGCGATCGCGAACAGCCGCAGCCGGTCGGCGTCACCGCCGCTCGGCAGCGTCACGCTCTCGATCGTCCGGCCCTCGGGGGCGGAGTACGGCGCCGTCGCGTACACGTACGCGCCCTGCAGGTCGGTCGTCGCGTACCGCATCGGCATCTTCGCGACGACGGAGTTGCCGTACACCGGGTTGCCGTCGGCGTCCGGAATCACCCAGTCGCCGAGCTCGAGGGGGACCTTCTGCGTCGAGCCGTCGTCGAACGCGACGGTCGCCTCGGACTGCGCGCCGCCGTCCCGCGCCGCGCCGACGAACGAGATCGTCGTCGGGTCGAGCGGAAGCCGGATCGTCTGGCCGTCCGGGCGCACCGCGTCGGCGTAGCCCGCCGGGCTTGCGGGCCACGTCGCGTCGAGCTCGCCGACGTCGAACGCGCTCCCCGGGCTCAGCGATACCTTCGCGAGCTCCTCTCGCGCGTAGCTGTTGCCTGCGGTGTCGAAGTCGGCCTCGCCGCGCGTCTCGGCGGTCGCCGTGGCGACCACGTTCATCGCCCGCGCGAACCCGCCCTCGTCCGTCACGCGCACCGTCACCTGCTGCACGCGCTCGTACTCGCCCGCTGTCGCCGTGACGACGAGCGGATAGTATCCCTCGGCCACGTCGGCGCCGATCTCGATCGCGAGCCGCCCCGTCGACGACCCGTCCGCGGAGACGTCGATCGGGTCAGCGTCGACGGCGATGCCGTCCTCCTCCGCCGTCGCGGAGACGTCGATGGTTTCGAGCTCGGTGTCGAAAGCCTTGGCGACGATCTCCACCGTCGCGCTCTCACCCGCGTTCGCGTCGACGACCGACGTCCCCGTCGACAGCGCAAATCCCGTGCCGCCGTCGCCGAACGACGGAGGCGCGGACGACGCGTCCGTGGCCCAGGACGATCCGGCCTCCGCCGAGAGATCGAGGTCGACCACGCCGCCCGTGCTCAGCACCGATTCCGGCAGCGCCGCGCTGTCCGAGGCTTCCCCGTCGACCGACAGGCCGTCGATGTACCGCTGGCCGCTCGTCGCTCCCGGAGCGTTGATCGTCAGCGAACGGTCGCCGCCCAGCTCGATCTGCACGTGGTCGAACGTCGGCGTGTTCACGGTGAGCAGCGGCGTGCCGGGAGTCGCTGGTGCGAGGCCCATCGCCGCCCAGACGTACCAGCTCGACATCGCGCCGAGGTCGTCGTTGCCCGGCGCCCCGTCGGGCTCCGCCGTGAACAGCGATGTGCGCACCCGATCGACCGACTCCTGCGTCTTCCAGGGCTGCCCCAGGTAGTTGTAGATCCAGGGCACGAGGAAGTTCGGCTCGTTGCCCGCCCACAGGTACGGTTCGTTCGCGCCGGAGTTCAGGTGGGTCATGAACGTATCGAGCCGCTCCGCCGTCGCCTCCCGGCCGCCGAGCGCTGACGCCAGCCCCGTGATGTTCTGCGGCACCATCCAGAGGTACTGCTCGGCGTTGCCTTCGTCCCATCCCGGTTGGCCGAAGCCGGAACCGAGGTCGGACGCGTCGAGGAACGACCCGTCGTCCGCGCGCGCAGCGATCGCGTTCTGCGCCGGGTCGAAGAGGTTCTGCCAGAAATTCGAGCGCGTCTGGAACCTTTCGGCGACGTCCTCCTCGCCGAGCGCCGCGGCCAGGCGACCGATCGCGAAGTCGTCGATCGACCACTCGAGCGTGACCGAGCCGCCGACGATCTGGTGATCGCCGCGGAACGCCTCGACCTGCTGCGCGTACTCGCGCTCCGCGTAGATCTCGGCACCGGGGCGCTGCACGTATCCGTCGAGTCCCTCTCCCCCGTCGCCGGCGGCCGCGACCATGAAGTCGAGCGCGGAGGAGGCGTCGAAGTCCGTGCCGCCGAACGCGTGGATCTGCGCGATCAGCGCGCTCACGCTGTCACCCGTCATCTGACCGGTCGCCGAGTTCGCCACGGGCCAACGCGGGAGGGACCCCGACTGCTCGGCATCGAGCACGAGCGACTGCGCCATGTCGGATGCGACGTCGGGGAACAGGATCGTCTGCAGCGGCGTGAGGGTCCGGTACGTGTCCCAGTCGGAGAAGTTCGCGTAGTGCGTGCGCCCCTCCTCGACGGAGCGGATCTCGCCGTCGAAGCCGATGTAGCGCCCGTCGACGTCGTTGAAGACGTTCGGATGCAGCAGCGAGCGGTAGAGCGATGTGTAGAACGTCTCGACGTCCTCATCCGGGCCCTGCGAGATCCTGACCTTCGAGAGCGCCGCGTTCCACCGGTCGTGGCCGTCGGCGCGCGCGCCGTCGAAGTCCCATCCGGGCGCCTCCGCCGCCATGTTCGCCTCGGCGCCGTCGGTCGAGACGTACGAGACCGACATCTTCGTCTGCAGCGTGGTGCCCTCGGGGAAGGAGAAGTACGCTCCGGCGCGCGGCGATGACACCTCGTCCGACCCCTGCTCGACCGATTCGCCGTCCCACGTGCCGTGGTCGACGAAGTCCTGATCGAAGCTCAGCCGGAAGTGGATGGTGTAGGTATTGCCCTTGCCGCAGAAGTCGCCGGTCGTCGCAGACCCCTCCACCGTGCGCGAGTCGATCACGCGCAGGTCGGCTGCGCTGTTGCCGTTGATCGAGCCGCCTGGCCGAAGCGTGAGGTGCGCGGGCGAGCCGTCGGGGAAGCTGATGCGGCTGAGCCCGACGCGGTCCGTCGCCGTCAGCTCGCTGCGGATGCCCGAGTCGGGGAAGGTCACCGCGTAGTAGCCGGGCTCGCCGATCTCGTCATCGTGCGTGTACCGCTGCGTCGTGTTCCACGGCGAGGATCCGACGTCGCCCGTGATCGGAAGGATCGGGAGGTCGCCGAACACGTAGCACCCGGCAGACGCGTGGTTCATGCTGAACCCCTTCATCTGGTCGTTGTGGTACTGATATCCGGCGTACGTGTCCTTCGTGTCCGGCGAGAACTGCGCCATGCCGAACGGCACGGCGGCGCCGGGGAAGTTGTTGATCGATCCGACCACGTCTCCGCCGATGCCCGTGCCGTTGAGCGTGTCGACGTGGTCGGCGGGGGCGGCGACCCACTCGGGTTCCGCGGCGGCCGCCGGGAGGCCCCCGCCAGCGATCGCACCGAGCACGAGCGCGGCGGTCGCTGCGGCCGCGGCGAGCCGCGATCGCCGCGGCCCGCTGGCGCGCTCCGGGTGTGAAGGGGACATCGATGCACCTCTCCTGTCAGGCGGATTGAATACTGTCCGGCGGGTTCTCATCGACCTGCCTCCGTACGGTGTCGGCCGCGCAGGCGCAGCGCGGCGCCCGCTGCCAGCGCGACGAGCGCCGCGGCGACGACGGCGAGGGAGACTCCGCCGCCGGTCACGGCCAGCGCATCGTCCGAGGAATCGCCCGATGCAACCGCGGCATCGTCGCCGCTGCCGGCATCGCCGTCGCTGCCGGCATCGCCGTCGTCTCCGTCGCTCTCGCCGTCGTCGCCCTGGCTGTCGTCGCCCTGGCCGTCGGTGTCGGCGTCGGTGTCGCCCTGGCCGTCGTCGCCGTCACCGTCGGTATCGCCGCCGTCCCCGTCGCCGTTGCCATCGCCGTCGCCCGAGTCGTCTCCCGAGCCGGGCGCCGCCTGCACGGTGATTCCGCCGTCGAGCGACGCCGGGGAGAACAGCGTGCCGTCATCCGGAACGAAATCGACGCGGTACCGCACGGCCGCCGCGGTCGCGGTGACGGAGAACTCGGCGACGCCGTCCGTCATCGGCGCCATGATCCGGTCGGCATCGGCATCCGCGGCCGCGGTCCCGTCCTCGCCGTCGTCGGCCACCGACACGACGATCTCGCCCTCAGCGGCCGCTGCATCCGCCCGCACCGTCACGGCGACGTCGTCGCCCTCGGCGGGTTCCTCGTCCGACGCCTCGGCCGCAAGCTCCGGCGTCACCGGGTTCGGGGTCTCGAAGGCGACCGTGAAGACGTGCATGTTCTGCGCCTCCGGAAGCGTGATCGACGACAGCGTCTTCCCGTCCGGAACCGCAATGGGAGCGGTCGCGTAGAGGCCGCATCCGATGTTCTGCGGGTCTCCCGTGCCGTTCCCTCGCTGGCCGGCCTTCGCGACGACGACGTTGCCCGCCGCTGGATCACCGGTGCACCAGTCGCTGAGCTCGACCTGCGTCTCGGACGCGGACCCGTCCGAGTAGTGCAGCGTCAGCGCGCCTCCGGCGTGGGGCGAGCCGTTGTTCGCGGCCCCGACGAGGCTCAGCGACGTCGACCGGCGGAACGCGTCGGGGACCTCGAGCTCCTGTCCGGCGGCGCGCACGTTGTCGGGCTCTCCCGCTTCGACTGCGGGGACGACGAACGTCGCATCTGTGCCGGGAACGACTCCCGCCGCGCCCTGAACGAAGCCGAGATCGGCGAGCGCATCGCGCAGCAGGTAGGCGCCGCCGCCGTCGAAGTCGGCGTTGCCCTCCCTCGCATCACCGATGCCCACATCGTCGAACGCGTCGGCGAGCCACGCGTCGTCGCCGACGGTGACCGATGTCGACAGGTCGATCTCCGTCCCCGCGTCGTCCGCGACCGTCACTTTCACGGGATAGGTGCCGGCGATGACGCCGGGGCGGACGGAGAGGGTGAGCGGGATGTCCTCGGAGACGGGGAACCCGTCGGACGCGAGCGACCAGGATTCGTCGCCCGCGGCAGCCACGACGTCCTCACCTCCGTCGACCCGCACGGTGCCGCCGGCCTCGCCCTCCGCCTGAGCGAGCACCTCGATGGAGACCTCCGTCGACCCGCCCGCTTCGACCGCCGCATGACCGGGCGAGACCCTGGCGCTGAGGCGACTGGGGGTCTCCCCCGCCGAGACGATCGCGTCGGGGGCGGAGCCCTCCGCCGTGGCCCAGTCGGACGGTGCGGAGCCGACGTCGAAGGTCAGGGTTCCCGCTCCGGCGAGCTCGTCGCCCGTGAGGTGGCTGCGCTCCACGGCACCGAGGGCGCTCGACGCGGTGACCGACTGCGTGTAGCGGTTCTCGTCGGTGAGACCCGGAGCGCGGATGTGCAGCGCGTCGGTGCCGAACCAGTCCTCGTCGAGCGCGATGTCGACGCTCTCGAAGGCGGGCGTCGACAGACCCCACACGTCCGTGCCCGGCACGATCGGGTACGCACCGACCGCCGAGAGCACGTACCAGGCCGACATCGTGCCGAGGTCGTCGTTGCCGGTGACGCCGGTCGGCCCGTCGGTGAACAGCGTCAGCGCCGCCCGGACGACGTCGGTCGTCTTCCACGGCTGGCCCGTCCACTGGTACAGGTACGGCGCGTGCAGATCCGGCTCGTTGTTCGGGTTGTAGGTGTGCTGGCCGTAGTACGAGTAGGTGCCGTTGACCCACACGTCCCGCGCCGTGCCCTCTGGGTCCTCCTGGAGCTGCTCGAAGGCGAAGAACTCGTCGAGGCGCGCCTCGGTCGCGTCCGGGCCGCCGAGCATGTCGATCAGACCGGGAACGTCCTGCTGCACGAGCCACTGGTACTGCACCGCGGTTCCCTCGTGGAACCCGGTCGCCTGGGCCGGGTCGGGGTCTCCGACGAAGAAGCCGGAGCGGTCGCGAGCCCGGAAGCTGTCCGTCGTCCGATCGAAGATCGCGCGGTAGTTCTCGCCCCTGACCGCGTACCGCTGCGCGTCGGCATCGTGCCCGAGGCCGGCCGCCATCGTCGAGAGCAGCGCGTCTGACAGCGCGTACTCGAGCGTCGCGGATCCTCCGTGGTGCAGGTCGTAGTCGCCCGGTCGCCCGTTCTCCGACGGCTCGTGCGGCACGTACCCGTCCTCGAGGTAGACGTCGTTGCCCGCACGCCCGTTCGCGACGGATGCCTCATCCGGCTGGTTGTCCGCGTTGTGCGCGAGCACGGCGTACGCGCGCTCCTCATACCCATCGAGCAGCCCCTGGTTCCAGGCGCTGACGAGGAAGGCGGTGCCCGGATCGCCCGTCATGATGTTCGTCTCGACCGGACCGTACCCCCAGCGAGGCAGCCATCCGAGCTGCTCCCCCGCCGTGACGACCGAGATCGCCATGTCGCGCGACTCTTCGGGAGCGAGCAGATACAGCAGCTGCTGCTGGGTGCGGTAGGTGTCCCACAGCGAGAAGTTCTGATAGTAGGTGAACCCGTCGGCGCTGTGGACGTCGCCGTCCCAGCCGCGGTAGCGTCCGTCGACGTCCGTCCCCGTGTTCGGCGCGAGGAAGCTGCGGTAGAGCGCCGAGTAGAAGACCCTGGCCTGCTCCTCGTCGGTCGTCGGCACCTGCACCGAGGCCAGCCGCTCCTGCCACGCCGCCGTGGCGGCATCGCGTGCGTCGTCGAACGCCGTCGCCTCCGCATCGTGGTTCGCTCTGGCACCGTCCGCATCCACGTAGCTGAGGGAGGTGACCGCCTCGACATCGCGATCCGTCGTCGCGTCGAACGTGACGTACGCCCCGGTGCGCTCGCCGTCCGCGCTCGGCGCGTCGGCGGCGATCTCGTCCCCGTCCCAAGTCCCTGATGAGGCGATGTCGCGGTCGAAGGTCGTGAGGGTGTGGACGGTGAAGGGCTGGGTGTCCTGACAGAAGCCGCGCGACGTGATGGTCGTCTCCACCGTGCGGTCGTCCACGATGCGCACGGACGAGTCCGTGACCGAGTTCAGCGCCTGACCCGCATTGAGCAGGACGGTCGCTTCCGACGTCTCCGGGAAGGTGTACCGCTGCACCGCCGTGTGCTCCGTCGCGGTCAGTTCCGCATCGATCGTGCCGGCCGGCGCCTGCAGGCCGACCCGGTAGTACCCGGGCGCGGCGTCCTCATCGTCGTGGTAGTACCCGAGCGCGTAGTCCTCGTAGCGCGTCCCGTCGGGGACCCCCGTGGTCGGCAGCACCGGCATCAGGCCGCCGAGTCCGCACCCGACGCCAGAGAGGTGCACGAGGGAGAAGCCGCGGATGCGGGTGTTGCCGTAGTCGTAGCCGACGTTGTGCCCGTTGTCGGGCGAGAACTGCACCATACCGAACGGCACGCTCGCACCCGGATAGGTGTTCCCGTCGTCCTGCGTCCCGATGAAGGGATTCACATAGCCTGTCAGGTCTTCGGCGGCGGGATCCGCCGTCGCGGGCGTCGCCGCGAGGGCCGGGGCCGCGATCACGAGCGCGGCCGCCACGGCGACCGCCGTGCGCAGCGCCCCGCGGAGGCCGTTCGATGGGCGCTGTTCTGCCGCATGGGTGTGCATGGAGCTCCTCGGACACGTCGTCGTGATGGGCGCCTCTTCGCGCCGCACGGGAAGCATCGCAGAATTCTGACAGCGCTGTCAAGAGTCGATTGTGCACACGCGCCTCCGCCTCCGTTTTACATAAGTCCCTTATGTCATACTGTCCTTATGGACATTGCGCAGGCCGACGCAGCCCGCCTCTCCCTCAACCTGGAACGGTTCGTCAGGGCGCTGCGCACGCACATCGCCGACGAACCGATCTCGCAGTCGGCAGCCGCGGTGCTGAGCCGGCTCGATGCGGACGGACCGAGCGGGGTCACCGAGCTGGCGCGCGCCGAACGGGTGTCGCAGCCGGCCATGACTCAGCTCGTGTCCCGACTGCGGGCGGACGGGCTCGTGGCGCGCCGCACCGCAGAGGAGGACAGGCGGGCCGTGCGGGTCTCGCTCACCGATGAGGGCCTGGCCGCCCTGGAGCGCCGCCGCGCGACGCGCGCGGAGAAGGTCGAGGTTGCACTGCGCTCCTTGAGCGGCGCGGAACAGCGCTCGCTCTTGGCATCGCTTCCCGCCCTCGAGCACCTCGCCGCCGTTCTGCACGGCGACGACGCGCACCGGTCGTCCGGCGATGCCTGAGCGCGCGCCCGAGGCGGCCCATCCGCACTGGCGGCGCAATCTCTGGGTCAGCGCCGCCGGGTCGTTCACGACCCTGATCGGGATGACGCTGATCCTGCCGATCCTGCCGCTGTACGTGCGAGACCTCGGCGTCGACGATCCGGCGGCGGTGACGACCTGGTCCGGAATCGCCTACGCCGCGACCTTCGTGACGGCGGCACTCACGGCGCCGCTGTGGGGACGCCTCGGCGACCGCTACGGCCGCAAGTCGATGCTCATCAGGGCGAGCCTCGGCATGGCGATCGCGATGTCGCTGATCGGGCTGGCCGAGAACGTCTGGCAGCTCGTCGCGCTGCGCCTGCTCGCCGGTCTCCTCGGCGGCTATTCGTCCGGCGCCACGATCATGGTCGCCGCCCAGACTCCGCGCGAGCGTTCCGCGTGGGCCCTCGGCGTGCTGTCATCTGCCGTCATGGCCGGTAACGTCGCCGGGCCGCTGCTCGGCGGCATTCTGGCCGAGGCGTTCGGCGTCGAAGCGGCGTTCTTCGGCGTCGGTGCGCTGATCTTCGCGGCCTTCCTCGCCACTGCTCTGTTCGTCAAGGAGGAGCGCAGGCAACCGGACTCCGGCACCCGCGGGCGCGGCGCGGGCGGATGGCGCGCGCTGCCGAACCGCGGAGTCGTCCTGACGCTGCTGGGGCTGTCGGCGCTGCTGATGTTCGCGACGCTGTCGGCCGAACCGATCATCACGGTGCACGTCGAGCGCCTCACCGGCACCGCAGACGGCGTCGCACTCCTGTCGTCGGTCGCGTTCTCCCTGACGGCGCTCGGCACCGTGCTGTCGGGCCCGTGGCTCGGCCGCCTCGCCGACCGCGTGGGTCACCTGCGAGTCCTCATGGTCAGCCTCGTCGCGGCCGCGGCGCTGCTCGCCCTCCAGGCCGTCGCGCCGGAACTGTGGGAGTTCGCCGCGCTGCGGTTCGCCACGGGTCTCGCCCTCGGCGGCATCACCCCGACCGTGGTCGCGACGATCCGCAGGCTGATCCCCGACGCGTCCGTGGGTCTCGTGCTCGGCTACAACGTCTCGGCCCAGTACGTCGGCCAGGTGACGGGGCCGATCGTCGCCGGGGTCATCGGCGGCGCGTTCGGCACGGCGGCGGTATTCGGGATGACGGCGGTCGCGATGCTCGCGGGCCTCGCGGTCGCGTGGGGCGTGCGGCGGCGGCTCGCGCAGGGCTGAACCGCACTGAGCACGCGGCCGCGCGAGAGGCGACTAGGCCCTCTCGCCGCGGCTCGCTGAGCGGGTCCTCGGCGCGACGAGCACGTTGACGCCCTTCTGCCGCAGGTCGGCGATGTGCTCGGCCTTCGTCGCCGCGTCCACGATCACCAGGTCGAAGTCGGCCAACGGCTGCATCGCGTGCAGCGCGCGCTTGTCGAACTTGGTGTGGTCGGCGAGCAGGATGCGCGTGCTGGCCGAGTCGAACATCGCCCGCTTCACATCGACGGTGTCCATCGTCTGGTGGAAGGCGACTCCGTCGGTGATCGCCGACGTCGACATCACCAGCACGTCGGCCCGCAGGCTCGAGATCGCCGACGTGGTCATGCGGCCCATGTACGAGCTGCACCAGTTGTAGTACTCCCCGCCGAGGCCGAGGAGCGTGATTCCCGGGATCGCGCGGAGCGCGTTCATCACGGTGAGCGTGTTCGTGATCACCGTGAGCGGGCTCTTCTCCTGCAGGTGCGGAACCAGCTGCAGCGACGTCGTCGAGTCGTCGATCATGATGGCCTGACCCGGCTCGATCCGCTCCAGCGCGGCGCGCGCCAGTGTCCGCTTCTCCTCGAGGTTCCTACTCGAGCGGTACAGGTCGCTCGACTCGACGAGAACGGTCGAGAGCGCGGTCGCGACACCGCGGTTCTTGCGCAGCAGTCCGCGAGCCTCGAGCTCGTCGAGATCGCGGTGAACGGTCATCGTGCTGATGCCGAAGCGCTCGGCGAGATCGGAGATCCGCACCGATCCGTCCGACATCACCGCGTCGGTGATGGCGTTGCGCCTCTCCGACTGCTTGTCCATCCGCGTCGCCTCGGTCTCGCTCACGGAGCTCCTCTCGTCCCTCACCTGTTATACCGCGCGGCGCCTCCGCGCCCGCCCGGGTCGGCGGGGCAGGGCGGGCATGCCCCCCGCACCCGCCGACCCGCCGGCGCGATCCGTCAGGACGCGCCGG